>ERZ802830.3154-NODE-3154-length-14282-cov-5.476_pt1 | contig 14282 bp, 19 predicted proteins | sample MGYA00345654_ERZ802830 | MGnify/ENA primary metagenome ERZ802830 (study PRJEB30503, sample SAMEA104212375) | marine metagenome | biome: Westerlies Biome; feature: [SRF] surface water layer (ENVO:00010504) within the epipelagic zone...; material: water... | reverse complement strand
CCACCTGTCGGGATCGAACCGACGACATCCTCATTACAAGTGAGGTGCTCTACCATCTGAGCTAAGGTGGCGATAAAAGGTTTTCTATATTTGCTATAAATGAGTTAATATCTCTTGAAAATAATAAATCTGAAAGTTCATTTATTTAAATACCTTTGATGGTTCCAGAATAAATTAATAAATATATTTGGTATTTTTATATTAAACCCTGATGTATTTTTTACGATAGCGTTCTCTGCGTAAAGCCTTCTAGTTAGGATTTTTTTCCACCAAGATACATTTTCAAAAGTGCAATTAATTATTTCAATTCCTTTAGTTTTTGGAAGGTCTTTTATATCATAATCTGACCAATTACCCATATCAACGAATGCTCCATCCCATATTTTATTAAAATTATTTCGAAAAATACAATTCACAATTTTGACATTTTCAACCTGACATTTAATGGTAAAGTGATGTTTCGTTCCATTAGAAATAAAAATACAATTCTCGAAAGTTATGTTGCCTCCTCTTACTATATCTACGCAATCTTCATACCCGCCTGTTATTTCGCAATCTTGCACTAGTACATCGTGCATATATGAAAGCTTTAACCCCTCTGCAACGCCATTAGCATTTATTTGGCAGTTTTTGATTAGCAATGAGCGTTTTTTTTGATTAGGTCTCCAAGCAAAACCTAAAGCATTGTCATCTATTTTCCCTTTGTGCTTATTTAAATCTCCTTTAAAGGATTGGTTTTTTATTATTTGATCAAAACTCATTCACTATTTTCTCTCAATAAATCTGTCTCATCTATCCATTTATTTGCGTAAGGACACTTTCTCTCTACAGAAAGAATTTGGGCTCTAAATCCATGTCTTTCCATCATGTATTCATGGTATTTTAAGGCGATACAGGCACTCTCTGCATTGTAATAATGATAACTATCTGTGGCGGAGTGCCCTACGCCGGGATTATATTTAATTCTATATTCCCAAAGTTTTTCCATTTTTATTAAAAATTTTGTTGGCTAAAATAAATATCGGAAAATAAAACAATATCCACTGTGTCTTCGTTTTCTATTTCTATTCCCACGACCTCGCCCTCTTCTACTGCTTCTTCATTTTTTTCATAAAAAAACTCTTCTATTTCTGAGGCGTGTACCAAGTTGAATGAATTTATATTTAACATAAATGCTTTAAATTGGCTCATTGGATGCACAGGGTTGTCTAGATACTTCTTGAGTCCATTGAATGGTGGTTTGGTTTGGGTTGATTTGTTCATTGTCTATTAATGATAGCGTATTTGGCGCGTGTGTGTCAACATTTTTTTTTCCTTTCAACCAATTTCTTTGTGCCATGCGAATTACGAAGCGCATAAATGCAAATGCGTATACTTTACTTAGTATAACTTTATTTCCATCTGATTCCTCTATAACAAAATCTTTTTGATCTTCATCATACTCAAAAGTCACATATTTTAATTTTTTTTTAATTTTCATTTTCTTTTAAAATTAGGTCGGTTATATTTGATTCTATTTTGCTTATAATATCTGGATGATTTTTTTTACACCAATACAAAATTAACTCTTTTACATAAAGATTAATTAATTCAGTCTCACTAACATCTAGGCTATATTTGTATTCTAAGTCTCTAGTTTTAATTACCCCCGTTAACATAAAATAACTATACCATAATGAAGGTTATTTGTCAATAGATTTTTCGTAAATCCGAGACTTTTCTTTCAAAAGCTCCCAAAAGAAAAAATGCCAAGCGTCTACATCATCATGATCCATCGCTACTTTCATTTCGTGGCGATAGACTTGAACCCAATCCCTGTCTTCTTCCTTAAAAGTTGTAATTTTTGGTGTTAAGTATTCTTTTGTTGAACAACCGCCGAATAACAAAAGAATTAATAAATACCTTAACACATACTATGTTACACTTAATATTTCTTCTTTTTTGCTTTTGAGTTCTTGCATTGCCCTGCTTCTGCGCAAGATTTAGGAGTTTTACAAGAGTCACAGGTTTTAAAAGCTTTAGATTTTTTCTTTGGTTTCTGTGCTTTTTCGTAAGATTCTTTTGAAGGTCTATCTTTATCTCCAGGTTTAGCGGGTCTGTAGTTCTTGCCTTCTCTTTTTTTCTTTTTTCGGATGTTATCCCAAAGCCCTTGTTTGCTATCAGATTCATCTAGCATATCAAGTATTTGATCTTCAAAATCCTCACTGCTAGAAACTTTGCTTACAGGTTTTTTACTCCACATCTTACACGACCAATACTTAGCCTTAGTTTTCGGGCCTGGGCTGTCGCAATTATGTCTAGCTCTAAAAGACTTTCTTCTTGCTGGATTATCTCTTTTGATTTCCATATTTGGGTCTCCGAAGTTCACTTTTACGACATTACCTTTTTCGTTTTTGACATAAACTGAAAATTTCTTTGGCCCGCCTGGAGTTCTAAAGGGTTTATTTAATTTTTTTCCTTTATTTTTCTCTTCAGCAAAAGCTTCTTCTGAGATTTCCTCTTCGAAACCCTGCTCTGCGAGCAAAGCTGCTCGTATTTCTTCTGTCAGATCGATCTTAGTTACCGTTTTTTTCATTATGATAAAATTGCTGTTAATGGTTGCCCCTTATGTGCAATCGTAAATTGCCTCCCTGATGGAGAATATTGAAAGCTATTTAATGATAAGCCGAGTGCATATGCAATAGTAGCATTTAGATCTGCTGGCTTAACAGGTCTACCATCAATCGGAGACCTTCCTGTCTTGTCGGTTTCTCCGTAGGTGACCCCTCCTTTTACTCCACCCCCAGCTAAGAAAGCGGTGAAGCAATAAGGCCAATGATCCCTTCCATCTCTCCCGTTAATATTCGGAGTTCTACCAAATTCAGAAGTTAAGACAACTAAAGTTTCCGATAAAAGACCCCTGCGTTCTAGGTCAATTAATAAACCGCTTAACGCCTGATCTATATCTGCACAATTCGCTGCGACCCTCTCAAAATTATTATCATGAGTATCCCAACCACCTCTAGTGACCTCAACATACCTAACACCATTCTCGACAAGCCTTCTCGCAAGAAGGCAACCTTGCCCAAAGTTTGTTGTACCATACAGGCTAGATGTTATTTCGGACTCTTTTGTAATATCAAAAGCGTTCAGGTCATCACTATTCATTAACTTAACTGCATCTTTATATAAATCCGAGTAGGCTCTAATTTGTTTTTGTGGAAAGTCTGTTAAGAAGTTTTCATTTAAAGCTTCTGTTACTGATATTCTTCCTTGAAAATGTTCTTGATCTAGATAGGAAGCCATTTTGCTATTTGCTAATCCAGACTTAGGATTATTAATTGGTAAAGCTCCGTATTTGGACTCTAAAAAACCTGCCCCACCCCCGCCTCCACCAATTTTTACATTAGCTGGAATTGTTTTATTTAGTGAACCCGAAATTTTCGAAACCCAACTGCCAAAAGTAGGGTGAACTATGGTTCCTCTTTTAAGATAAGATGTATGCATAAGATAACTTGCTTGTTCATGCGCACCTTGACTCGTGTTCATGGTTTTTATGATGGCTGCATTATGCATCATTTGTGCAGTTTTAGGTAAATTTTCAGATAAAATTACTCCATCTGCACTTGTCGCTATAGATTGTGTCGGACCTTGAATATCTGGAGCGTCCGGTTTTGGTCCAAAGGTGTCTAGGTGAGACATTGCTCCAGCCATATTTAAATATATAACATGACGAGCCGTAGGCACTCTAGCCCCTGGAGTCAAGGCTTTAACACTGTCATGTATAAAATTTCCTGCCATAGGCATTAAGCCTACACCCAGGCAGGCTTTTGCTGCGTGGGCTATGAATTCTCTTCTGCCAAGTTCATCTATACTATGTTTCATAGTTATATTATTACACAATTTTATGCAAAAGTCAAGATATATTGTGTATTTCTTGCGGTTTACTTCACAAACATAAACTCATGGGTGTTAATTAATGCCCAAATTATTTCTTTATGCTCATCTTTTTTATTTTTTAAGTTATCCGTGAAAATTCTTAACTCTTTGGAAGTTGGCTCTCTGTTTAGTATATATTTGTATCCTACTTCAATTTTATCTTTTAATGTTTTCTGGGACTGTATTGCTTTTATTATTTCAAAATTTTTATTCTTGAGCAACCTCGTTTCCACAAAACCATTAATTAAATTCAAAACCTGCGTTGCTGACGCACTTTTATCTGAATTTTCTATCTGCTCTCTATCCGACCCACCAAACTCACGAATTAAATGCCCAATCGGAGCAGGGGAGGGTAGCTCTGAAGCTCTTACGGAATTACGATCTTTTACGAAACTCTTTCGGTATTCTTGTTTTTTTGAGTCTTGTTGAGATTTATATTTGTCTACGCAAGATTCGCAACAAAAGGCAACGGTTTCTCCGTTTTCGTTGAGAGCAAGAAGGGTTGGGTCAATCGCTCTTCCTGGTTTTATCGGACAGTCTGTGTTAATTGGCTTAGAAAACTTTGGCTTATTTGGGTTATTTGGCTTTTCTGTTTTATTAATCTTTGACATAACTTGATTAAATAAATCTTGTCCACTCATTTCTGAAAAATTTCTAAAATTTTCATAGCCTTTTGTGTTTTGTTCTAATTTACGAGAATCAACATTGTCGAACGTTAAATTCACGAGGGAATCCCAAATCTGTTCCCCACTCATTCTTTCGAGCATTGGCCCTTGGTAGAAGTAAGGTACCGCATTTTGAGATTGTTTTTCGATATTTGGGCCAGCTATTATCCATTGTACATCCACCGGCATTTGCGTGTCTTTATTATCTTTCGGTATGACATCTCTTGCTACAACCTGTCTTTGAAAGGTTTTAGTGTTATATAAAACTCTTAGAAATTCTTTCAAATCATAATCCAATGCAACCATTACTTTCTCTAAATGTAACTGCAAAGTAGGATCTGTGGCTAATGTATCATCAAACATATTGTCCAATGGCTCAATTAGAGCCAAGCCAAAAACCTCTTTCCAGAGCCTATTGACAATCACAGCGGTAAACCTAGGATTTGAGTCAGAAGCAACCCAATTGGCATATGTTTCTCTAGAGCCTGCATCGGGGGCGTATGTTTTTATATCTATCTCCTTTCCAAAAATAGTTTTTCCAGTCAAAGATTCATTTGGTTTTGCATTATCGTATTGATAATCTTTCGGAAGGTTAATCTTGCCGTTTCCAAGGCTTGTTAATCCTGTAGCTAGAATATCTTCAATATCTCTTACTGCATTTTGTAACTGACGAGACTTCTGTGATTCCTCTGCTTGCTCCAGCTTTCTCCTCTCTTCTCTCGATAATTTATTTAATTCATTTAAATTACTTTCTCGTTTTAATCTTAAATTAGTTGAACCACTTGTAAAAGCTGCCATTTCATAAAATTGCTTTTGAGTCCAGCGATCAAAAGGGTGATCGTGACACTGGGCACATTCGAGACTTGTTCCTAGAAAAATTCTAACAGTATTTGCCATATTGTCCAAAGGCATATTTACGTCTCTAGCAAAATAACTAACGCCCTCGTTGCCTTCTACCCAAAGCGGTCCAGAGGAAGACAGCATTTCCCTAACCCACACATCATAAGGTCGGTTATCTGATATAAACCGCTTGACATAATTCTTATAAGGCACGCCAGATATTCTATTATTTAACCTGTCTTTTATTCTCAGTATATCTGCCCAAAAGTTAAACCAATTGCTGACATAACCCTCGCTACCTAATAGCTTGTCAATTAATTTGGACCTCTTATTTGAGTCTCTGCTGTTAGTAAAATCATTAAATTCTTTTAACGAAGGAGTTCTTCCGATTATTTTTAAGTAAGCTCTTCTTACGAAAACCTCGTCATTGACATCTTTATTTGGCCTTTGATTGTATGATCTTAGTTTTGTTTCTATTAGTCTATCTATAAATGCCGAGTGCCTATTTAATTGATCGCTTGATAGTGGTTTTTTAAATTTTGGAAGAGCTTCGTGGCTTGGAGGAAAATTGTTTTTAATGTACGCTTGATTGTCTTTCGTTAATGAATCAATTTTAATTCTGAAAAGCTGTCCATCTTCCCATCTCTCTATTAAGGCGTGGGTAGAGTTGGCTTCGAGTATATCCGCTTTAAGATTTTCTCCATTATTAAAGTAAAGGTCACCTGCGAAACAGGTGCTAAAAGATCGTAGGGTTAAGAGTAATATTTTCATAATCTGCACAAATATATTACACATTAGTATTAAAAAACTACAATTTTATTAAAGCCCCCGAACTATAGCAGTAAAGAATCCCATCGCCCTCTGTATCATATAAATATAGTTTATCACCGCTTTCCTTGCAAAAAAATGGATAACAGTCTTTACTTGTCCAAATCCAGCCAATAGATTCCACCCATAGCCAAAATCCATTATGAGTTGCATATGGATAAACCCATTGCAGCTTTGGGTGAAAAATCCAAATTGAGTTGGATTGATAAAAATAACCCAACCACTCAGAATACCTCCAACTTGGATACTCTGTATCTACAGAATCGTGGATAACAACATAAGAGAAGCCTTTATCCGTAAAGCTGTCCAACATTGATAACAATACTAGATGTTCTTGCTCTCTTAGATATTGACTATACTCGTCTCTAACATCTTGAGGGTACATATCATAAGTTGGCATCGATTCCTCGAATGCAAACCCTGTGCAAATAGAAAACAATATAAATATAATAAAATACTTCATAATTATTTCCACTTGCAGTAATTAGGGTCTTTCGCCCTTTTTCTTCTCATGTACTCGCGTTTTTGTTCTCGTCTTTTTTCAAGGTTGTTTTCGTCATACTTTTTCTGCGCTTTTTTCTGCGCTTTTTGCCCCTTCTCTGTTTTAAGATAACGTTTTTGTTTTTCGTCCATAGTATTAATATGAACCAAAAACTCAATTTTGTCAAGATAAATTTAATTCTGAGAACCACTTGTATGTCATATGTAGTCCATCTTTTAATTTTGTTCTAGGTCTGAATCCAGAATCAATCATCCTAGAGTTATTCATTTTTTTTCTAAAAGTCCCGTCTGGTTTTGAGGAATCAAAAGAAAAGTCTCCTTTGTATCCAACAACATCAGATATTAAATAAACTAACTCCATAATTGAAACTTCTTCTTCGGAGCCACAATTTAAATGCGACACCCCTTGAGAGTAAATATTTTCCGCATCAATATTAATTAAACAAAATTCAATCGCCTCCGCCAAATCATCTACAAACAAAAATTCCCTTAAAGGTTTTCCTGAACCCCAAATCTCAACGCAATTTATGTTATTGCGCTTCGCATGATCTATCTTTCTTATTAAGGCTGGCAAAACATGAGATGTTTCTAAATCAAAATTATCTCCAAAACCATAAAGATTACAAGGCATTAACGAGTAGAAGTTGCTTCCATACTGATGAAAATAACTCTCGCAGGTTTTTAATGCTGCTATTTTAGCTATTGCATATGGTTCGTTTGTGGGTTCTAGCTTTCCGCTTAAGAGAGACTCTTCAACTATAGGGATTTCGCACTGCTTGGGATATATGCAAGACGATCCTAGGTTAATTAATTTCTTTACCCCGTGTTTGTGGGATTGGTTAATGATGTTTGCTGAGATTTGTAAATTATTAAAGATAAATTCCCCTTTAAATGAATTATTCGCTAGAATTCCTCCGACTTTTGCTGCGCAATTAATCACAATGGTCGGCTTGTACTCTGCGAAAAAATCCTCAACAGACTGTTGATTAATTAAATCTAATTTAGATTTATCTAGCGTAATAACATCGTAATCTTTTAAACGTCTCCAGAGTGCAGAACCAACCATACCTTTGTGTCCTGCAATGAAAATTCTCTCATTTATTAAAGTATTTCCGCTCATCATGTTTATACATTTTTCGAACCAAACCTTTAAAGTCGGTCTTCCTCTTCCAGTGTAATTCAGATTCTGCCAATCTTGGGTCCCCACATAACTCATGCACTTCTGCTGGTCTATAAAATTTAGGATTAATTTTAAGTAAAATTTCTCCAGTATCTTTCATGAAAACTTCATCCTCTGGTTTGCTTGAGCCATTTTGAAATTTCCAAGAACCATCGATCCCTGCACACCTAAAACACTCCTCCACAAACTCCCGAATCGTATGCATCTCACCACTTGCGAGTACATAGTTAAACGGACGATCTTGATTCATCATTAACCAAACCCCCTCCATAAAATCCTCTGCATCGCTCCAGTCTCTTTGAGCTTCTAGATTACCTAATTCAAAGCAAGGTAATTCTAAATTACTTACAATTGAAAATTTAATTTTTGCTACGGCATCCGAAATTTTTCTTGTAACGAAATCTAGCCCCCTCCTTACTCCCTCGTGGTTAAAAAGCCAACCCTGGATAGCGTATAAGCCATAAGACTCTTTATAAACCCTCACAATGTGTCTAGCGGCGCATTTTGCTGCTCCATAAGGAGATTGGGGTAATAAGGGATGTTTTTCGTCTTGAGGTGAATATGCCACATCCCCAAATTCTTCTGAGGAGCCCGCATTATAAAATCTACAATGCGGAGAAAATCTACGAATAGACTCTAATATATGTAGAACAGCGTTTGCGTCTGTATCCCATGTTTGGATCGGGTATTTCCAGCTTCCCGCAACAAAAGATTGTGCGGCAAAATTAATAAAATAATCAGGCTTTATGTCTAAAATAACATCTCTCATGCTGTGTGCGTCATTTAAGTCCATATCAATTAAATTGAACCTGGGTTCGTTTTCTAAATGTAAAATATTCTCATGATTTTTAACGCTAAGTCTTCTTACTGCCCCATATACCTTATGGTTGGTATTTTTCAGTAAATAGTCTGCCATATGACTTCCGTCTTGACCTGTAACTCCTGTAATTATAACTTTTTTCATATTGAATCTTTAAATTTTTCGTACTCATATATCAAAGATCTTGAGTCCGCCCCTTTTTTAATGCAAGGGTAATCAAAAAACTTTGGATTAACGTACCAATCTTCTACTGCCACTAATTCGTTATCTCTCACCCCAGAAAAAGAAACGTTTTCAAAGAGCAATCTATAACCTTGATCTTCAAAAAGTTTGTTGGAAAACGCCTTTAAAGCATACTGCCCTCTATATAAGTCATGCTCAAAGGTGATAAACTTAAACTCAAAATAATCAAAGGGGAAATTATTTAAAACCCGTAAGGTTGCATCATCGATATCAAATGAAAAGTAATCTATAGATCTTGGACAACCAATCTCTTCCATTGTTTTAACGATGTCTACTTTTGTTAAGTCAATGCAATAAGCTTTTGTTTTTCTCGTCTGATTAAATCTATTTATATAATCAGGGTTTATGTCAATAGAGATTCCATTCCAGCCCATTTGCTCTAGAAACATAGTATTGTTTCCACATGGTTTGTTTATACCATCCCCGCAGCCAAAATCTAAAAAAAATCTATTTGGATCTTTAAATAGGTGATTAACGAAAATATCTTGACCTGCTTGAGAGTACGCCATTTAATCTTCCTCGGCCACATCTATTATTTTTTTCCCTTGCTCATCTACTCTTGATGCAGAGAAGCCCCAAAAGGTAAGCTCCCATAAGATGTGCGCCATTATTTCTGTCTTGTTTAGTTTTATATTTGAATCAACATTAAGTTGTAATAAAGATTTCCAAGGTAAAAAATCTAATGAAAAATATTCATCTCCACTTTCATTTTTTAAACATACATCTATGAAGGTTTCTTGGTCTTGATTTACCTCTTTTATGTAAATCGTTGAGCAACTCACATCTTTGTCTTCATGGGTTTCTGGAACCATGTCTATTAACTCCTCGAACGCCCGCAAGAACCCAGTGTCCATATTTTCGATTGTACTATTAGTATAAGATTCTGATAAATAATGTTTATAAATTTCATTAAACACAGACTTGTATCTCGTTGATTTTAATAATTCTTGGAGTGTCATTTAAATTGGCCCAAAATTCTGTTTTTTTGGTTGAGAATACTCTTGATATAAATAAGGGTTAATTCCCAGCATTTTATTAACTTCATGTATATAAATTCTTTGAGATTCAAGAACTGTATTTTGAGAGTCAATAATAGATTGAAGTTCGTTATTTGCATTTTGTAGGGAATAGATATAATACACTACCCAGGCTCCAATTGCAAGAAAAATCAAATCAATTAAATCTATCTTCATGAATATATGTTACACATCTTTTGTTGCCTTGCGAGAATAAGTTCCTAGCCCGCAACATGCTGCTGAAAAAACACTAAAAATTGCTAAGGGGTGACCTACAATGGCGAGTTCAATACAAAAAAACATATTAATTAAGCAGCATATAATCAAAAGTTTACCTAAAGAATTACAGTCCCTCCATGGCCTCAAAGTTCATCCTCCTCTTCGTCAAAAAAATCCTCGTCCATTTCGAATTCAATACTCCCTACTTCAAGCAACTCTTTTGTTTTTTCAGTTAATGCTCCAACTAATGTAATGGTGTTTAAGTCAAATTCTTCTAGGAATCTTTCTACCAAATTATCTAACTCAAATCTAAATGCATCAGTTTGTTCGTCGTAATCCCTAGGGCTAATAAATTCTAAATCTTCGTCCACATTATATTATGTGCGGATTTTAATAATTAATCAATTTTCAATTGTGTATTTGTTAAAAACCTGCAAGATTTTCTCCATCTCTCCAGATTTTGCATTCGTGTTATAATGATAATCCGACCCACCATTTAGCACCCCTTTGAGCCCTGTAAACCTATTATCATTACTGTACCTTTTATGCATGAATACACAGCTTGTTCCAAAAGCTCTACAAGGTAAAGCGCAATGCAACCTACTGGTTATAACTAACGAAGCCTCTCTGTAATCATCTAAAAGTTTAGCTGCCAACTTTAATCTCTTGTCAACGTCTGTATCCCACATCTTAAAAGCCTCATGCTCTATCACTTTAAAATCTTCAAACAACTGCATGTTGAGATTCATGGTCGGCACATAACCACACTCTCCGTTTACATCCACAAGATATTTGCCACCACCTTTACGGGTATGTTCATCAAAAAACAATGTTAAACAGCCTGTAAAATACGCATCAATATCATGTTTCCTAAGCAACTCAACAGTTGCTAAATCTCTACAACCTATAGGCGGTTGAGATTTAAAATAATCTATAGTTTGCTCATTCACCATTTTGGCATTTGAGATATTAAAACTAATCCATATAGGTATTATTTTGTTACTAGGCGGAAAATTGTTTGGACGATGCATAAACCAACCATTCATAACTACATATATTTCATCCCCATCATAATTGTGAAGCTCCTCACGATTAAGGTATGTATACTCTAGAATACCCTTCTTCTTTAAAAAGTTAATTGCAGCTAGCGTTTGTATGTCGTCACCAATATTTGTTGTTGGTGCGAAAATTACTCCATATTTTTTATCGCTCATAATAAAATCTAATAATCTAAGAACCAATGACTATTTATGACTCTATCTTGGTTGTCTGGATCTGGTTGATGCAGTTGTTTTTTCCATGGCGCCCTCATTCTAAAATATGCGCATGATTTTTCGTCTTCAATATGACTGTTGTAATGATCTATGTTAATTGACGCGATCTTTTCTTTTTTGTCCACAATATTTGCAATATTAGAAACCGAAATTAAAACATCGGTTAAGCATCCTGGTCCAGCGTATCGGTATTGAGTTAATGATTTTTCTGGAGTTAATTTATTACATGCAGAGATGATGCTCTCTAATACTAATCGACAAATAGTATTCTGTTTTTTTCCATATAAAAAGGATGACTTCACTTCATCTTTTGAACGTACTGCATAAAAATCATACATACTTAAATCTCTGTTTATATCTGTATCTGCTATAGAGCTTAAATCGCAATAAAGACCACCATATTTATATAGCATAGCGTACCTAAATATATCAGTTCTAGAGACTAAAACGTTAATAGCGTATTGTCTATCTTTCTGAATAGGATCCTTCATTTGTTGAGCTTTGCTGCCAAACGCCAGTTTGCCATCTACTAACAGATAACTTTTGTATACCTCTTGATCAAATGCATCATTCGAATCTCGAAATGCTTTTTGCATCATGTCAAGCATCGCCTGTTCATTGGTAATATAATGATATGTATAATCTGGGTTTTTATTTACTAAATTAGCTTTCGCGAGCTGAAGTTCTTGTATATTGTCATTTAAATTAATGCAAATTTGAAATATATTTTGATTGGGCTCATGTCTATTGCCCAATTTTAATAAATCACGGACAATTATTATTCTCTCTCTTTCGCTATATTTTTTGTTAGGAGATTTTGTTTTCAGCGTAACATTAACCATGTTATGCGATACATGATGCACTAAAGCGTTTGAGTTGATGTCGGCTCCCCCGAATCTTGTTCTGTCTCTCGTCATTAGAATATTATATTTATTTCTCAGTTCTCCTGCCATATCATTTTGCTTTGGCATCAAATTATAATAAAAAAACTCTTGGTCGTGATAGTGTGCCGCATCTTTCTTTAAAATGTCAACTCGTTGATTACTGACTTCAACGAATGCTTTGCATAAATTTTCAAATTGATTAGGAGTCCCGCTTGCCAAGAATGGAACCCAATCATCCATTAAATGAAGTTTATTACTTGGCTCTGTGGTTGGAAAATTAAGATTTATCGCATCATAATCAGAAACATAAAAAACTTCTTCTTTTTGATTTGCATAAGCCAACCAGCGAAACCAACAACTCATTCCGTAATCATTTATTTGTTTGCCTGTTATTTCTTTAAATATCCTGCGAATTTCTGAATTCAGAGTTTCAAAATACGGATGCTTTTTTGCATCTTCCAGATTAAGTACGATAGGCTCGTAGCCATGTCGAGACCAACTAATTTTCCATAAATCAATTAATTCTCGTTGATTGGAAAAGTTGATATCTTGATAGTAAGTATATATTTTCATTTATTAGTATTAATTATGCTCCAAATTTAGTATCATTTGAACGAATAATTCTTCATGTCTATAACTTCTTTTTCTGTATGCAAAATAAGATTAATCATCTTCTGGCTTAGTTGGTTTCTAATTTCTTCCTTGAAGTTTTTGATATACTTATCTTTTCTAAAGCCAATATCTGCATCAATATTTAATTTATTTAAAACAAAACGAAGATCTTCCGTGATGTTTTCAAGCGAACCAATAAAATCTAATAATTCTCCATCACGATATATATAATTTTTAAAAAAATTACTTTTTAAATGTTTTGAAATAAAATCTTCAATATCAATATCTACTGGAACCCCTTTATCTAAGGATTGATTTTTCTTCATATTAACCCACGAAATCATTCTCTCCCACGGATTTCTAACAAAAGTAAACCAATAATAATCATTTGGGTTTTTATTTATACTTTTAATATAGTTTGAGGCTTGTGATGATGTCCAGTGTCTTAAGTTTAAAGGTTTTTCAGAAATAATGCTTATATCAGCATATTCTTTCAATGCATTTTCTCTAAATCCTGATCCAGTTTTTGGCGGATTTAAGCAAACGAATTTATATTTATGTGATAGTATCATTTGAACGAATCATTTTTATATAGTATAACCTTTAACTTCTATTACACAACTTTCTTTTTTGGCAACAAGATCAATTAATCCTTGGTCATAGATATCTGTCATCTTGAGTAAGCTAGAACTTTTGTTTCCGTGTTGCAATCCAGGTGAGCTCATGCCAACTTGATTACATAAAAACACAAACTCATCATCAAGATTTTCAAAACTCGCTATATGATTAACTGCGACCCTTCCCTTTTCATCGCAATAATATGAATCTTGTGAGTTGTTATTTAATATAATTTTTCTTAATACAGCGTGGTCATCTCTGTTCTTGAATAATTCAACGCAATGTTTCCCTTGGTTAATTTCAGGCTTGCCCCAATTTATTGATTCGTCTAGACATAAATATTTCTCACCGTAACTTTTAAAATATTTAAAAAAACTAAAATAACGAGCCCATGGGTTACGCACAATCGTAAATTTAAAATAATCATCCCAATCCCAATCGTTTTTTTTAAATTGTTTTCTTGCGCGGATTGCATTATCATGTTGATAAAATTCCGCGTTTAAATCTGGTGTCCCGCAAATGTTAATAACTTTTAACGGAAGCAAGCTCTGGCGGAGCGATCTTGTGCCAGTTTTTGGAATATCAATTGTAATAAATTTATGTTTGTGTGATATCAACATTTTTACAATATCTCTCCCATAATTTTCTATCCCAATATGTTTGT
>ERZ802830.3151-NODE-3151-length-14288-cov-21.1062_pt1 | contig 14288 bp, 13 predicted proteins | sample MGYA00345654_ERZ802830 | MGnify/ENA primary metagenome ERZ802830 (study PRJEB30503, sample SAMEA104212375) | marine metagenome | biome: Westerlies Biome; feature: [SRF] surface water layer (ENVO:00010504) within the epipelagic zone...; material: water... | reverse complement strand
ATTGACCAGCAACATAACCTGAAGACCAGGCCCATTGAAAATTATACCCACCTAAATGACCAGTTACATCGACTACCTCGCCAATAAAAAATAAACCTGGATACTTTTTTGACATCATAGTTTTAGAAGAAAGTTCATCAGTGTTAACCCCACCTAGGGTTACTTCAGCAGTTCGATATCCTTCTGTTCCAGTAGGTTTAAGTTTCCAAGAGTTTAAAAATGATGCTAGATTTAATAATACTTTATTAGGTATCTCTGAAATTTTTCCTTTAATATTTAAGTAGTTACTTAAAGAGATTGCTAATCTTTTAGGGATAATATCTGAAATTATTGATATTAAATCTTGTTTGGAATGAGATTTTTTTTTGTCTTCTAGAAATTGATAAACATTTAAATTAGGACATAAATTGATATCAATTTCATTAGTTAATTTCCAATAAGAAGAAATTTGTAAGATAGATGGACCGCTTAATCCTCGATGGGTAAAAAGCATTCCTTCTTTAAAAAAAGTCTTACCATAAGAAACAATAGCGTCTTGAGATATTCCAGTAAGTTCTTTACACATCTTTAAAATATTATCACTAAATGTTAATGGAACTAATGCGGCTGAAGGATCAATGATTTCTAAATCAAATTTTTTTGCTATATCGTATCCAAATTTTGTAGCACCAATTTTAGGTACAGAGAGCCCTCCTGTTGCAACTACAAGAGATGAACTGATATATTGAGTATCTCCTAAATCGATAGAATAGAATTTTTCATTTTTGATAATATTAGATACAATTTTTTCTTTGAAAAGTGTTACACCCGATTTTTCACATTCAGCTAATAGCATATCAATTATGTGTTGAGAACTCTCGTCACAGAAAAGTTGCCCTAATTTTTTTTCATGAAACTTAATATTATGAGACTCAACTAATTTTATAAAATCATACTGTGTATATTGACTTAAAGCGGAAACCATAAATTTATCATTATTTGATATAAATTTAGAATGATGAGTATTGAGATTTGTGAAGTTACACCTACCTCCTCCAGAAATTCTTATTTTCTCACCTATTTTTTTTGAATGATCAATTAGGAGTACGCTCTTTCCTCTTTTACCAGACTCTATAGCACAAATAAGACCTGCAGCACCAGCGCCAATGATTATGACATCAAAATGATTATCTATTTTCATGAGAATAAAATAATTTTAAAGAAATTATAATACTTCAATTTCCCCTCTTAAAAATGTGACTGCTTCTCCACCAATAGATACTCTGTCATGATTATTGCCACAATAAATTATACCTCCTCTATCTGAGAGTTGATGTGCAATCATTTGTTTTTTATCAAGTACCTCAGACCAATAAGGAATTAATTCACAATGAGTAGACCCAGTAACAGGATCTTCGGGAATTCCTAGCTTGGGAGCAAAATTCCTTGAAACAAAATCTGCAACCCTTCCAATAGAAGTAGCGACAATTGAAGGAAATTCTAATTGCTTTAACTTCTCCATATCAGGATTAATAGATCTGATATCATCTTCATTATCATAAATAGCTATTAAATCTCTATAAGCGAGGACCTTGATAGGTTTTTTTCCTAAGGCTTCTTCAAGTTGTGATAATTCAAAATCTTCTAATAGTTTAGGTGGTCTTGAGGGGAAATCCATCAAATAGAGATTATCTTTAAATGTTACATTCAAATTATCGCCAAGATTGGTTTTAAATATTAGGTTTTTCTTATCAGTATTAAATTCTTTCAAAATAATATGTGCGGAAGCAAGCGTAGGATGACCTGCTAGATCCATTTCTGCTTTTGGGGTAAACCATCTGATATGATGCTCGTCATTGTTTTCAATATAAAATGCTGTTTCAGATAAATTATTTTCCATAGCGATACTTTGCATTATTTGATCTGGTATCCATTCTTTAAGAGGGCAGACTGCAGCTGGATTACCTTTAAATACATCTGATGTAAATGCATCAACTTGATAAATAGGAATTTTCATGAAATTAAGATTATTTTTTAATAATTAATATGAAAATAAATTATTCTAAATATGAGTCAATCTGTTTGATTAGATTTTAATTGTTGCTCCATGCTGAATAGCGATAAATTCTTCTGTTGTCATATTTTTTTCTTTAGTTAATTTTTCTAGTCTTTCCAATGGTTCTCTCATGGGCTCATCGGTTAAAATAAAAGTACCCCAATGCATTCCAATTGATCTTTTAGAATTCAGATCGTGATGGATTTGTATTGCTTCTTCAACATTACAATGATGATCTTTCATAAACCATCTTGGTTCATACGCCCCTATAGGTAAAAGAGATAGATCCATTACTTTAAATTTATTTTGGATATCTGCAAAATCTTTGGAGTATCCTGTATCTCCACAAAAGAAAATACGGAAATTTTCTTTTTCTATGACCCAACCACACCAAAGAGTTTTATTAGTATCACTCAATGATCTTTTACTCCAATGTTGAACAGGAACTGAATGAAATTTAAGATTTTTGAAAACAGTACTCTCCCACCAATTCATACCATTGACATTTTTTGCTCCCCACTTTTCTAAAAGTTTATCGAGTTTTAATGGTGTAAAAATCGCAGGGTGTTTTTTTTGAGATTTAAGAATTCCTTTTATAGATCCTTTATCTAGATGATCGTAGTGATTATGAGAAATTAAAATAACATCAATCTCAGGTAAATCTTCTATTCGTATTCCAGGAGGAGTTGTCCTTAAAGGACCTGCAAAACTTAAAGGAGATGCTCTTTTTGTGAAATGAGGGTCTGTGAGAATATTTAATCCATTAATTTGTATTAAAAATGAAGCGTGGCCAATAAAAGTTAAAGTGTTTTCTGTTCTATTTGATTGAAGAAAACTTAAATCATTTTTAGCTAAAGGGAAAGAGATAGGCTCAATTTTGATTTCTTTGCGTTCTTTTCTCCATTTCCAAAAATCTTTTGAAGATTTTTCATCATGAGGTAAATAATTATTTAGGAAAATTCCATCTTTAAAGTTAGATTTTTGAAATACTTGCTTTGAGATCATCTTATTTGGTATTGCCAATAATCCAAGAAATGAAATTAAAATTTTTTTTATAAATTTTCTTCTCTTCACTTCTTAAATCTTGATAAATATTGATTACAAACAGTATATTCAATTCTAGTAAATTTTTTAATAAATTCATATTTTAGTGTCATACTGATTAATAATGAGGTGGGATTTGATTTCCCTTATCTATATTTGTCTCTAGCTCTTCTTGTAATTCTATTATTCTTTTTTTTAATTTAGCAACCTCATTTTTTAAGCTAGCAATTTCATTTTGCTGATTAAAAACCTCATCACTTATTTGAGATAATTCTTTTTGGAGAAAAGATGTAATTTCTTCTAAATTTTTAATATCATTATTCATATTAAATATTATTCCCACTCAATAGTAGATGGGGGTTTACTTGTAATATCATAAAGAACCTTATTTACTCTCGGGACACCATTTACTATCTTAGTAGCTACCTCGGAAAGAGTAATTACATCAATAGAAGTAACATCAGCAGTCATTCCATCAACAGAATTAATACATCTAAGTACACATGTTTCTTCATAAGTTCTCTCATCGCCCATAACACCTACTGATTTAACAGGAAGCAATACTGCAAACGCTTGCCAAGATTTTTGGTATAAATCTTTCTCAATTAAAAAATTTATGAATATTTCATCTATCTCTCTAAGAGTATCTAATCTTTGTCTATTGACCTTACCTATGCACCTTATTCCCAAACCAGGGCCTGGAAAAGGATGGCGATTAACAAATTTCGGTTCCAACTTGTAATGTATACCTAATCTTCTTACTTCATCCTTAAAAAGCTCTCTAAAGGGCTCAATTACGTCAAATTTCAGGTCTTTTGGCAACCCTCCAACATTATGATGGGATTTAATAGTTACGCTTTTTCCCCCATGATATGAACGACTTTCAATAATATCTGTGTAAAGAGTACCTTGTGCAAGATAGAAATCTTTTTGGGATAGTTTTCTTATATACTCAGAAAAGACATCTATAAACAAACCTCCAATAATTTTTCTTTTCTGCTCTGGGTCTGTAACATTTTTTAATTTTTTTAAAAATAATTGCTCTGCATCAATAATATTTAATTTTAAATTGAATGACTTAAAGACTGATTTAATATTTTTAACATCATATTTTCTCAATAAGCCATTATTAACAAAAATAAAATGAACATTATCTAATTTAACTGACTTGGATAATGCAAAAGCGAGAACAGTTGAGTCTACCCCACCTGAAACAGCACAAATAATATTGGGTTTTTTTTCTTTAACATTTATTCTAAAGTATCTTCCAATAGTTTGATGGAGATCAGTATTTCTCCAGTTTTGTTTTAATTGACAAATATCAAATAAATAATTTTTTAAAATCTGAGTTCCAAACTCTGTATGTGTCACTTCACAATGAAATTGGATAGCGTATATATTTTTTTTATAAATAGCTGCTGGTATTTTATTTTTAGTCTTTGCTAAAACCTTAAATCCTTTTGGTATTTTAGTTAAACTGTCACCATGAGACATCCAAACTTGTTGGTCTAAATTAGTATCTTTAAAAAAATCATTTTTAGTAATTTTAATTATAGTTTTTCCATATTCTCTTTGATTACTTTTTTCAATTACACCAGCAAATTCCTTTGATATGTATTGAAATCCATAGCAGATACCTAGTATTGGAATAGGTATTTGATCGAGAGGAATATCAATTTTAGGTGAGTTTTTATTTAAGACTGAGTCTGGCCCTCCTGATAAAATTAATACAGAGTGATTTAAAATATTGGTAACGTTGTTAAGATATTTTGGTGGATATATTTCGGCATAGATACCTAATTCACGAATTTTTCTCCCTATTAGATGTGTGTATTGAGATCCAAAATCGATAATTAAAACTGATTTATTCAATTGGAACGATAATTTGGTGCTTCTTTTGTTACTTGTACACCATGAACATGGCTTTCGTTAATTCCTGAATTTGTTAGACGAACAAACTTAGCATTCTTTTTTAATACAGTCAGGTTTTTAGAACCTGTATAACCCATACCCGATCTTAGACCACCTGTTAACTGAAATAAAACATTAGAAACTTGGCCTTTATATGGAATTCTTCCCTCTATGCCCTCAGGTACCAACTTAATAGACTCATTGATTTCATCTTGAAAATATCGATCTGCAGAACCTCTGGCCATAGCACCTAAAGAACCCATTCCTCTGTAGGATTTATATGATCGTCCTTGAAAAAGAAAAACCTCTCCAGGAGACTCATCAGTACCAGCGAATAAAGATCCAGCCATTATACAATTAGCACCTGCTGCTAAAGCTTTGACAATATCTCCAGAATATCTAATTCCTCCATCAGAAATCATAGGTATTTTATTTTTGCTAGTAATAGATGCAATGTCTTGAATAGCAGTAAACTGAGGAACTCCTACTCCTGCAACTATTCTTGTAGTGCATATTGATCCTGGGCCAATGCCTATTTTAATTGCGTCTGCCCCTAATTTAATTAAATCTTTTGCTGCTTCTGGAGTAGCAATGTTACCAACAACTATGGGTAATTGAATTTTTTTTCTGATTTTTTTAAAAGACTCTAAAACAGTTGAGGAATGACCATGTGCAGTGTCAATAAATAATATATCCACACCTGCTTTATCTAATTCTATAGCCCTTAATAGATCATTGGGTTTACTTCCAATGGCAGCTCCAACGAGTAATTGTCCATTTTTATCTCTGACAGAATTTGGAAATTTTTCACCTCTTTGAATATCTTTAACAGTAATTAAGCCAATACATTTCTTATTGTTGTCAGTGACAACTAACTTTTCAATCCTATTTTCTTGTAAAAGTTTTTTAGCCAATCCAAATGATGACATAGCTTTAGATTGAGTTTTAGTAATAGAGATTACCTTTTTAGTCATTAAATCTTTGACTTTAGTTTTTTTGTTAATCACAAAACGAACGTCTCTATTAGTAATGATACCTAAAAGAGTATTATCTTTATCGACAACAGGGAAACCAGAAATTTTATGTTCTTGCATTACATTTAAGACATCTTCAATAGTATTATTGGGGTTCATAGTGATAGGGTTATAAACAATACCCGCTTCATATCTTTTAACCTTCTTCACTTCAAAACTTTGTGTTTCTATATCAAAGTTTTTATGTATCACACCTAAGCCACCATTTTGAGACATTGATATAGCCATTTTAGATTCAGTAACTGTATCCATAGCTGCAGATATAATTGGAATATTTAAAGTTATATCTCTTGTTAAATTTGTAGAAATATCAACGTTATTAGGAAGGATATTGGAAGATTGAGGTTTTAATAGAACATCGTCAAATGTTAAATACTCTTTTACTTGGGCCATGGCCGATAATAGTTTTTTTTAAATTAAAATCAAGAGTTGAACTAAGAAAGCTTTCTTCCATCATTTAAGCCAGCTTTATAGTCTAGTGGGTCCACATCATCCAAGCATCCCAGATTAACACCCATGCCATTAGGATCTGTTCGTCTGTTATGATGTGTATAGATACCACAGTGTTTACAAAAGAAATGTTCAGCTAAATTTAAATTAAACTGATAAGTAGAAATATCGGCATCACCTTTTGTTAGTTTAAAATTATTTTTTGGTACCATAATCATTTTTGCATTTTTTCTAATACAAATTGAGCAATTACATTGCATGATTTTGTCTAAGTCAGATTCAATTTCAAATTCAATAGCTTTGCAGTGACATGATCCCTTATGAAGCATTACGATGAGCTCTAAAGAAATCTTTTAATAAATTTTTAGTATCACTAGCTGTTTCTAAAACAGACATATGACCAGACTCTTCTAGGATTACTGATTTAGAGTCCTTTATTTTGGATGCTAACTCCACTCCAACTTTTTTGGGTGTCATTTTATCGTGTTTGCCAATTATACATAAAGTAGGATGTTTGATATTTGAAGCTGCGGCTTCTCCATTGGTATATTGATCACAAGCATTAAAATCTACTCCTAGTGTTCCATTATTATTTGAAGATACTAGCTGATTGCCCATACCCATATGACTTAATCCTGGAACAGGATGCCCTCCTTTATGTCCTAAAGGTCCATGAACCCAATCCATCATAAGGTCAACTGCTTTTTGATCTTTATTAATAGCTAATTCTAAAAGTTCAGGGTTCATTTTCATAGATAAAGATCCATTTATCAATGCAAGTAGCTCCAGTTTATCAGGATGTCTTTCGGCAAACTCTAAACCAACCAAACACCCTTGAGAATGACCCACATAAGAAGTTTTTTTAATGCCAAGAGAAGAGATCAAATCAGCTATCCAATCTGCCATTTCTTCAATTGTGTTTAAAGCAGGTCCCTCAGACTCTCCATGTCCAGGTAAATCTACAGCTATTGTGTTGTATCCATGAAAAGCAAAATACCTAGTTTGAAGAACCCAAGTAACGTGAGTTAAACCACTTCCATGAACAAAAACTATTGTTGGTTGATTTTTATCTATGTCTCTCCCACTGGAGGTGTAGTAAGCGTCTTTACCGTTTATTTTTACCTTCATTTAGAAGCAACAAGTCTAGGTCTTTGAGATGCTTTAAATCCTATATCAAAGTCAGTCATGATGTCTTCCATATCCTCTAATCCCACTGAAAATCTAATCATATCCTCAGTTAAACCTGCTAATTCTAAAGATTTTTTATCCATTTGAGAGTGGGTTGCAGATGCAGGATGAATAACAAGAGACTTAGCATCACCAACATTTGCAAGATGAGAAGTAAGCTTTAGAGCATTAATAAAAGCGTGACCTGCTTCTTTGCCTCCTTTAATACCAAAGGCAATCATAGAACCCGCACCCTTTGGCATTAATTTTGATGCTACTTTGTGATCAGGATGATCAGGTAAGCTTGGGTGGTTTACCCAAGATACATTTTGATTATTAGTTAAATAATCGAGCATAATTTGAGTATTAGATAAATGTTTTTCCATTCTCACTGATAAAGTTTCGATCCCCATTAAAATATTAAAAGCATTGGTAGGACTCATACAAGGACCAAAATCTCTCATACCTTCTGCTCTAGCTCTCATAGTAAAAGCAGCAGGACCAAATTCCTCAGCAAAAGACAATCCGTGATATCCCTCGTAAGGTTCTGTCATTGTTGGAAACTTGTTACCTTTAGTCCAATCGAAATCTCCCTTTTCAACAATGATACCACCCATGGAAGTTCCATGACCAGCCATCCATTTTGTTAATGAGTGAGTTATGATGTCAGCGCCTAAATCAAATAAGTTACATAAGTATGGTGTGTTAAAAGTTCCATCTACCATTAAAGGTATGTTTGCTTCCTTTGCAATTTTAGAGATTTCAGGGATATCCATAATTTCAATACCTGGGTTTCCAATAAGCTCTCCCCAAATACACTTTGTATTAGGTTGTATTGCTTTTTTAAAACCCTCTGTATCTCTGGGCTTTACAAAAGTCGTCTCAATGCCAAATCTTTTTAAAGTGAGTCTTAATAAATTAAAAGAGCCTCCATAAAGTTGAGAAGATGAAACTACATGATCACCGGCGCTACAAATATTTAAAATTGCAAGCGACATAGCGCTCATACCTGAGGCAGTAGCTAGTGCAGCAGATCCACCTTCTAAGGCAGCTACTCTCTCCTCTAAAACAGAAATAGTAGGATTTGAAATTCTACTATAAATATGTCCACCCTCTTCTAAATTAAAAAGAGCTGCCGCGTGATCGGCATCTTGAAATAAGTATGAAGTTGTTTGGTAAATTGGCACTGCACGTGAACCAAAATTCTTATCTGGTTGGTGACCACTATGGAGTGTTTTAGTATTGAAACTGTATGTTTTTGGATCTGTCATAGTAAAAATATAACAAAAAATGGAATTGTATTAAAGGCTAATTAAGAAGATATTGCTCAATTAATTTTATTCTATGTTTGAGTAATCCTTCCACCAATGATCATTTGGGGGTTTTGATATATCAAAGACTTCTCCTATCATGGGAGTGGAAATATTAACTTCTCTTCTTTTAGCTTCAGTTGTTAATCTAATTATAGGTTCATCCCAAGTGTGAATAGAAAGATCAAATTTGGCCCAACTTATTGGAATAAATAAATTTGCATTTAGATCTAAGCTAGACTGGACTACTTCATAAGGAAACATATGAACGTCTGCCCAATTAGAGTTGTAACCTCCACATTCAATAAAAGCTAAATCAAATGGACCATAATCTTTTCCAATTTCTTTAAAAATATCTGAGTATCCGCTATCACCACTAAAAAATAAGTTCAAGTCTTGAGATTTAATAACCCAAGATCCCCATAGGGTTTTGTTTAGATCAGTAAAACTTCTTCCACTAAAATGTTGTGCAGGGGTTAATGTAAAATCTACTCCTTGGTAATTTTTAGTTTCATACCAATCAAGTTCAGATATTTTTGTGCGATCTATTCCCCAACTCATTAAATGTCCTTTAACTCCTAATGGAACAATAAAATGATCAATTTTATTAGAAAGTTTATTCATAGCCTTGGCATCTAAATGGTCGTAATGATCATGAGATAAAATAACAACATTAATTTTAGGTAAATCTTCAATGTTAGTTGTATTTTTATATGGAAAAGCTTTTCCTAAAATAGGTATAGGTGATGCACGATTAAAAACAGGATCAGTTATAATTTTTAAACCACCAGTGTTCATCAAAACTGTAGAGTGGCCTAGCCATGAAAATTTATCATTTTTAAATTCATCTTTATTAAACATAATTGATGGAAGAGGTCTTGAGGGATTCTTACCTTCGGGTGGAAAAAACCAATCTTTTAATGAAGGGTCCTGAGATCTAGGTTTATTTTTATCGATTTTAAATTTTGGAATTTTGTAAATATTAACAAAACCATCTGTTATATAATGATCTGAATTATTAATATTTAGTTGTGATTTTTTATCTGGGGTTCCTCCAAATTGGTAATACGTCCTAAAAAAGAGAAATATAGTTACAGATATAATAATTATAAAAAAAAAGACGTACTTTAATATTTTAAAAATTAAAGACACTAATTAGTAGTTTGTAATCCACATAGTTTGATAGGCTTTGAGGGTGACTGTTGATTTAATATCAATAATAATTTCATTAGAGATTAAATCCCACCACTCGTTAGACGATATTAGATTTAGTTCTGACAAATCTAAATATTGAAAAACATTTGTAATATTACTTATACAAAAAATTGATTGTCTTTTATCATGACTTTGTCTCCAAAAACCAAAAAAATTTTTGCCAAGGTTAAATGTAAATTGTGTAGCATTAGGATGGAATGCAGTTTGGTTTTTTCTAATCTCAATCAATTTTGATAATTGGTTGAAAATCTTTGAGTTTTTAGTTTCTTTATTAAGAAGTAATTTATCAATTTCATCATACTGCCATGATCTTCTGTTTATAGATCGATTGTTATTTGTTTCTTTGACTTTTTCATAATCATTCGATGAGCCCAAAATACTATGTATGTAAAACGCAGGTATTCCTTCAAGACCCAACATAATTGCATGACAACAAATAAATCTTTCGATTTGCATATGATCACTACCTAGAAATGTTCCTTTCAGAGCATCTATTAAAGAAATATTTATTTCATAGACAGACTCTGTGTTATCTACTTTTTTTCTTTTAGTTGTTCTAGCACCATAGTCCGTCATTATATCAACTAAGGTGCTTCTCTCCTTATCTGTTAAGATACCTTCTGTTGGTCTAAGACCAATACCATCGTGAGAAGCTATAAAATTAAAATAAGAAGTATGATCTTTAGCAGGAGGCATGCCCATTGACCATTTTCTAAGAGCAGTGCTATCTCCCATTACAAGAGTCCATAATAATAATGGTGGTAAAGCAAAATTATATATAGCATTTGCTTCGTCGTTTTCTCCAAAGTAGCTAAGATTTTCTAAATTGGGTAAATTGGTTTCAGTAATAAGTAATGTGTTTTTACTGTAAGCATTTAGAAGTGTTCTTATTAATTTAACTACTTCATGTGTCTGTGGTAAATTTAAACAATTTGTACCAAGCTCTTTCCATAAAAAAGCAATAGCATCTAATCTAAAAACTCTAACTCCATTTTTGAGGTACAGGTGAATTAATTTAATAAAGAAAAAAAGAACTTCAGGATTTTTAAAATTAAAATCTACTTGATCATGACTAAAGGTGCACCATAAATAATAAATTTCATCGTTAATTTCAAATTCTTGAAATAAATCTGAACTTCTTGGACGAACCACTTGATCATATCCTTGCTTATTTTTTAGTTTTATAAAAAAATTTTTGGAATTATCTTCATTATTCTTAAAATCTTTAAAATATTTACTTTCTATAGATGCATGATTAATAACAATATCACTCATAATTCTAAAATTTTTTGACAGAGATTTAATGTCATTCCAATTACCTAAATCAGATCGTACCTCTTCGTAATCAGTTATTGAGAACCCATCATCTGAACTGTAGGGGAAAAAAGGAAGGATATGAATATTATTAAATTGTTTTTTACAAAACTTTTCTAAAAAATTACTAAGAGTTTTGAGTTTTTTATCATTGTTCTCATATATTGAGTCGCCATAAGAAATTAAAAAAATATCTTTTTGCGACCAATTAGGTTCAGATATGCCAAGATCTTTGTTTTGAAATAAATCTAGGACTCTATTAATAAGCTTTAAAATCTCATTTTGATCTAAGATATCCTTATAAATAATTTGGAAATGTACGTTTAAGTTATTTTTTAATTCTTCTTGCAATTTAGGAGTTATCTTCCATAACTGCTTCCTTAAAAGATCTCAAAATAGAAGGATCTGCACTATCTACTCTCCTCCAGGTTGGAATGTTCGGATTTTCACTTGGTGATTCCAAAAATATTTTCCCTGCTTCAATAATATTTTGTGCAAAAAGTTCCACCATCTCCTCTTCTTTGTGTACATCAAAGATCAATCCATTCATCTCAGCATCAGTTTTATAAATCTGAACCATGTCTAACGCCAACCTGTAATAAGTTGCTTTTAAAGATCTAAATTTTTCATTAGAAAATACATGACCTTGAGTAGCTAATTTTCTAAACAAAGCCTTAGAAATATCCATTGTCATTTTTGATAATCCCTTTTGACGATTATTTTTAGAGATTTCTTGGTGTTTGTGCTCATATGTGTCAGCTATATCCACTTGGCAAATCTTATTATTAGCAAAGTTTCTATACATCTCAGATAGAATTCCAATTTCTAATCCCCAGTCATGGGGAATTCTTATGTCATTAAGTAGGTTATACTTAAATGAAAATTCTCCAGCTAAAGGATACTTAAAAATATCTAGAAAGTTTAAATATTCATTATATCCAACCATTTTTTGTAATGACTTTACTAAAGGAGTCACAAGTAATCTTGTGACTCTTCCGTTCATGGTTTTATGAGCAACTCTTGGATAAAAACCTTTACAAAAATCAAATGAAAACTTTGGATTTGCAACTGGATAAAAAAGTTTAGCAACTAAATTTTTATCATATGTAACTATATCACAATCATGCATTGCAACAGATCCTGACTCTCTCAAGGAAATAACAAATCCCATACAATACCAAATGTTCCTACCTTTTCCTTTTTCGATAGGTGAAAGATTCATTTTAGATAATTCTTGATGAATTTTTTTTAATTTAGGTCCATCATTCCAAAGAATGTATGTATTTTGAGGAAGTATCGAGAAAAACTTTTTAGCTTTTATAAATTCTTGTTTGCTTGCTTGGTCTAAACCAATAACTATATTTTTTATGTATTTTACTTTTTTTAGAGTGTTGACAATATAAGTAAGAGCAGGTTTTTCTAATTCTGAATATAGCGATGGTAAAATTAGTGTCATTGGTGAAATTTTTGAAAATGATAATAATTCTTTTTCTATTTCTTCAATAGATTTAGTATTAAAGTTATGAAGAGTAGCTATTACACCGTTTTGATGAAAATCAGGCATTTTTAAAAAATTTTAACCTCAAGTGTTTTGTTTAATTTAATAATTAACTGACTCCAACCATTTGGTGCTAGCTTTGAAGATTTGTAAATATTCTTTTTGTTAGTTCGCAATTTAGGAAATACTCCAGATGGGTTTTTAATTAAACAAGCGTGTGTAGCTGAATTAAGCATATCTATATCATTTTTACTGTCACCTAAAGCGATAGTATTTTTAGAGTATGTATCATGAAATTGAATATCATATATATGAGATATTAGCTTTTTAGCTATTCTTTTGTTGCATATAGATGATATTTGCATGAATCTACTGCCTTGTATAAGAACTCCATCTTTTTCTAATTTAAGATCATTTTTAAATTTCTTTAAATTTAATAGACTATCTTTCCAAATAATAAGCTGACTAGCCTCTCTATTGAGCATTTTACGTGTTTTAATAAGGTTTGTGTATTTTTTTAAAACCTTAATTGGAAGATCTTGAGCTATTAAAAATTTAAAAGTTTTTTGTTTTTTTAATAAAAATTTATACCAACTCTTAGATGATAGTTTAGCAATTCTAATTTTCCAATATCTACCATAATCAGATGAATTTTTATTTTTTTTAAATCGATTTTTAGGAAAATATAAAACTGCTCCATTCTCAGTACTAAAGGGCATATTAGTTAAATTTAATTCTTTTAATAAATTTGTAGATTCACTAAAAGTTTTACTTGTATTAAAAATAATTTCGTTTTGATTACTAACAATACGTGAAATAAGTTTTTTATTATTACCGTAGGAATAATCTTCATGATCTAGCAAGGTTCCATCAAGATCAGTAAAGATCAAATACCTTTTCATTTATATATAATCTTTTTCATTTTTTGGTTTTTATCTAATGTAATTAAAATATTACAAAAGTTAGGGCAAGTTAGTGACATCCATTTAGATAATTTTTCATAATATTGAATAAATAGATAGAGTTTCTTTTTAAGATTATTATCACTTCTCAAAGAGCGAAGACCTAATTCTTGTTTATATTTCCAATTAATAACATATTGCCAATTAGGTAGTTTAATAAAAATATAATGATTAAACTTATTAAAAAGTTTCTGGTATTCAACTAAGGATTTATTGTAAGCCGTTCTCCATATCATATTAGGATCATTTATTTTTTCCAAGTCATTGATATTTTTTTTTAAATACTTAAGGTCAATTGGTTTTGAGCCAACACACCACCCTTCTAAAATTATTAAATCTGCTTTATTA
>ERZ802830.3149-NODE-3149-length-14294-cov-8.48437_pt1 | contig 14294 bp, 15 predicted proteins | sample MGYA00345654_ERZ802830 | MGnify/ENA primary metagenome ERZ802830 (study PRJEB30503, sample SAMEA104212375) | marine metagenome | biome: Westerlies Biome; feature: [SRF] surface water layer (ENVO:00010504) within the epipelagic zone...; material: water... | reverse complement strand
ATGCAGTTGTTGAAAAAGCATACAAAGGCAACAGAAAAATAAATTGGATAGAAGTCTTAGCTGGCCAAAAAGCTTTTGATAACGTCTCAGAATGGCTTCCCAAACAAACGTTGGAAACCATTGATGAACATGGAGTAGGCATCAAAGGTCCTTTAACAACTCCAGTTGGAGAAGGGATTAGATCTATCAATGTTGCGATAAGACAAGAATTAGACCTTTACGTATGCCTTAGGCCTATAAAGTATTTTAAAGGAATTGAAACTCCTACTAAAAGCCCACAAAATGTTGACATTGTTCTCTTTAGAGAAAATACAGAAGACGTATATTCTGGGAAAGAACTTGAAGAGGGTAGTGAAGACGTTTCTAAGTTAAATAAATTTCTTCACGATGAATTTGGATGGGAAATTAGAAAAGATAGCGGAATAGGCATTAAGCCTATCTCTAACACAGGCTCAGAAAGGTTAATTAGAGCTGCTATCAACTTTGCAGTTGAAAATGGAAAGAAAAATCTTGCAATTGTGCATAAAGGAAACATTATGAAGTTTACTGAAGGTGCTTTTCGCAAATGGGGATATGAATTGATAGAAAGAGAATTTTCAGATGTTGCAATTTCCTGGGAAGATTCTAATGGTGATCCAGGTGATAAAATATTAGTACAGGATGTTATTGCAGATGCTTTTTTACAACAGATCTTAATTAAACCCCAAGAATTTGATGTTATTGCAACGACTAACTTAAATGGCGACTATGCATCGGATGCTTTAGCTGCACAAATTGGAGGAATAGGAATAAGCCCTGGAGGAAATATTAATTATGAGAATGGAAAAGCTGTTTTTGAAGCAACTCATGGTACTGCTCCTAAATATACAGGAATGGATAAAGCAAATCCTGGATCTTTAATTTTATCAGGTGAGATGATGTTCAGGTATATGGGTTGGAATGAGGCTGCAGATTTAATAATTTCAAGCATGGAAAAATCAATCCTTGAAGGAAATGTGACATATGATCTCGCCAGAGGTAGAGAAGATGCTTCTATTCTTTCAACCTCTGAATTTGCCAATTCTCTTGTACAAAACATACAATAAAGATAGAGGAAGGAAGTTGTGAAAAAAGTTACTGTAGTTGGTGCTGGTAAGTATGGTTCAATGACGGCGTTACGTGTTGCAGAATATAATTTAGCAAGTGAAGTTATCATGACAGACATTGTTGAGGGGCTACCTCAAGGGTTAGCTCTTGATATGAACCAATCAAGGTTCGTTGAAAAGTTTGACACTAAAGTTGTGGGGACTAATGAATATAAAGATACAGCTAATAGCGATGTTGTTGTCATCACTGCTGGATTACCTCGAAAACCGGGAATGTCTCGAATGGATTTGTTGGAAGTAAATGCTGGTATTGTTACTGATGTTACAAAAAAAATACTAGAACATTCTGAAGACCCAATAATCATTGTTGTGACAAACCCTCTGGATCAAATGACAACTTTGACTGCTGAAGTTTCTAAACTATCTAAAAATAAAGTTATAGGCCAGGCAGGAATTCTTGACTCATCAAGATTTGCATATTTCATTTCTGAAAAACTTAATGTAAAGATGAGCGATGTTTATGCTTTGACTCTGGGTAGCCATGGCGAAACAATGGTGCCAGTGCCTTCTCTTTGTACTGTAAGTGGAGAGCCCTTAGTCAATATATTATCTAAAGATGATATAGATGAGTTGGTGTCAAAGACTTCAGATGGTGGTGCTGAAATAGTTGGGTTACTTAAAACTGGAAGTGCTTATTTTGCTCCTGCATCATCAGCTGCAACTATGGTGAAGTCAATAATTTCTGACTCTAATGAAGTTTTTCCTGTATGTGCATGGCTTGATGGCGAGTATGGGATAAATGATGTCTATTTAGGTGTGCCTGCAAAGCTTGGTAAAGACGGAGTCACAGAAATTGTCGAGTACGACCTTACTGAAGCTGAGATAGATGGTTTGAGAAATGCCTCAGTTGCAGTCAAAGATAAGGTTTCAGAGCTTGGTAGCATAAATAACCAATAAAAGCTGCCTTTTAATAAAAAAACCCAATATTTATTGAATATTAAGATAATTTATTTAAAAAAACTATAATTAAGTTATAGTAAAACGCAATTAAGAAAGGCAAAACAGCTATGAACAAAGATCAATTAGCAAGCGTTGTTGCAGCAGAAGTAGGGTTGTCACAGACAGACGCTAAAGCAGCTGTGGAAGCAGTGTTTGGCGGAATAACAAACGGAATGAAAAATGGCGACAAAGTAAGTATCGCTGGTTTCGGACAGTTTGAATCAAGATACAGGGCTGCAAGACAAGGTAGAAATCCAGCAACAGGAGAAACAATCCAAATAGCTGCTAAGAATGCACCAGCATTTAAAGCTGCCAAAGGATTAAAAGATAGTCTGAACTAAGGCATCTTAAACCTTATTGAAAAGACGGCTTAGCCGTCTTTTCTTTTTACTTGAGTAAATCTAAATTACCTTTTATTTTTATTTTTTCATCAAACATCAAGTCTTCTGGATGTTTCTTATTATCTTTAAGGTTAAAAAAGGTTGATTCATCCATTTTTATTATTAAATAATCAACTTCATTTTCAAAACCTATATTTGAATTACCTAAATTAATAGTTGTTATATCTTCATCACTAATTATCTGTAAATAAATCTTATTTAAATTATCTTTATTGTTTATATTTAAACTTTGAGTAACCGTCTCGAGATAATTAAATATTTCTTTGTTCAATTATTCAGCAGTGTTTCTCGTTTAACGTCTTCTATAGCTTTTGTTACTTGTATTCCTCGCGGACAAGCACTTGTGCAGTTAAAAGCTGTACGACATCTGAAAGCACCATTTACATCTTTCATAATTTCAAGTCTTTGTTTAGAACCCTGGTCTCTAGAGTCCATCACAAATCTGTGAGCGTTCACGATAGCTGCGGGTCCGATATATGAATCAGCTGTCCAAAACACTGGGCAACTAGTTGTACAAGCTGCACAAAGAATACATTTAGTTGTATCTTCAAATTTTTCTGTATCCTCAGGAGACTGGAGTCTTTCCCTATCACCAGGTTCGTCATCATTGATTAAAAATGGCATTACTTTTTTATAACTATCAAAAAATGGCTTCATGTCTACAATCAAATCTTTAAGAACTGGAAGTCCTCTTATTGGCTCAATTTTTATTGGGTTACTCACTTCTTTTACTAAAACCTGACACGCCAGCATGTTTTCACCATTTACAACCATTGCATCGGAACCACATACACCGTGTGCACATGATTTTCTGAATGAAAGTGATCCATCTTCAAACCATTTTATTTTATGCAGCAGATCAAGAATTCTTTCTTCTGGTTCGGCGTCAACCTTATAGTATTCCCAGTGACCTTTTTTATCATTTTCAGGGTCATATCTTAATATTTTTAAGTCAATTTCCATTAGTACTTTCTTTCCATTGGCTCATATTTTCCAAGTTCAACATCTTTATATTCAAGTTTTACAGAGTCTCCATCTTTAAATGCAAAGGAGTGCTTCATAAATTTTGTATCATCTCTATCAGGAAAATCTTCTCTAGAATGGGCTCCTCTTGATTCATTTCTAGCTAAGGCACTAGCTACAGTCGTATCTGCCATATCAAGTAAATAATCAAGTTCTATTGCTTCAAGAAGCTCGCTGTTAAATACTTTGCTTTTATCAGAAATAGTTACATTTTGGTATCTCTCCCTAAGATTAGAAAGTATTGCAGTTTGATTTTCCAAAGTTTCTTTAGATCTAAATATTTTTGCATTCTCTTCCATTGAGTCCTGAAGTTCCGTACGAATCTTTGCAACAGAAAATTCTGTAGTGTGTTCCTTTTCCATCAATCCAGAAATCTTATTTGATAAATCATCAGCTGCTGACTCATTAAGAGGGGATGCCTTAGTACTTGATACATAGTCAACCATACTTTGACCTGCCCTTTTTCCAAAAACAACAATATCTAACAGAGAGTTTGTTCCTAGACGGTTAGCTCCGTGAACGCTAACACAAGCTGCTTCTCCAGCAGCATAAACTCCTTCAATAACTCCACCTTTGTGGTCACTAAGTACTCTTCCATTTACATCTGTTGGGATTCCGCCCATTGCATAATGTGCAGTCGGCTGTACGGGGATAGGGTCATTGATTGGTTCTATCTTTACGTATGTTCTAACAAAGTCAGTGATATCTGGAAGCTTTTTCATAATTGTTTCTTCACCCAAATGAGTTAAATCAAGGTAAACATAGTCGCTATTAGGACCCGCACCATTACCTGCACTAATCTCGGTTGCGATTGCACGCGATACCATGTCTCTTGGAGCCAAATCTTTGATTGATGGAGCGTACCTCTCCATAAATCTTTCTCCATCCTTATTTCGAAGGATACCACCCTCACCTCTAGCTGCTTCAGATAATAGAATGCCTAATCTGTATATCCCTGTTGGATGAAATTGATAAAATTCCATATCTTCAAGAGGGATACCTTTCTGATACAACATACCTGGTCCATCTCCAGTTAGAGAGTGAGCATTAGAACTTACTTTAAATATTTTGCCAAAGCCACCAGTAGCAAAAGTAACGGCTCTTGCCTCGAAGACATGTAAGTCACCAGTAGAAATTTCATATGCTACAACACCTTTGCATACCCCATCTTCAATTTTTATGTCCAAAACCTGAAACTCATCAAAAAATTCGACACCCATAGATACACATTTCTGATACAAAGTTTGAAGTATCATATGACCAGTCCTATCAGCTGCATAACATGCCCTAAAGGCAGGTGCTTCACCTTCTTTGACTGTATGTCCACCAAATCTTCTTTGAGCAATCTTGCCACTTTCTAATCTACTAAATGGAAGTCCCCAATGTTCAAGCTCTACAACAGCATCTATAGCTTCTTTACATAGAATATCTACAGCTGGTTGGTCAGCTAAATAATCGGATCCTTTTACGGTATCAAAAGCATGCCAATTCCAGTTATCTTCCTCAACGTTTGCTAGTGCTGCACTCATGCCGCCTTGAGCTGCACCAGTATGAGATCGTGTTGGATAAAGTTTGGTAATTACTGCAAGTTTCATTGTAGGTGCAGCCTCTATAGCAGCTCTGAGTCCTGCTCCACCAGCTCCAACTATGATTCCATCAAAAGAGTGTTTAATTATTTTCATACTTTACTCACAAAAGCCACAATAACATAAGTTCCCAAAATAAAGAAAACAAGACTGGTTCCATAAAGAGCAGATAAAGAAAGTTTTCTAACAGTTTGATCTGATATGTTGTCATGAAGCACTACTCGGAGTCCATTTGTGCCGTGAAGTAAACTTAGAGCTAGCAACAACCAATCAAAGGCTCTCCAGTAAGGTGTATCCCATCTTGCAGCTACAAACTCATAATCAAGATTAAGAGTATCGTTAAAAACATGCATTATAAACATGTGACTAACTGCTAAAAGTACAAGTAATAGTCCGCTCACTCTCATAAAAAACCACGCATACAATTCAAAACTTGATCCACTCATAGGTGGTTGTCTACGGCCCCAGTCTGCTCTCTCTGTTTTCATAATAATTATTTCCAATCCGGGATAGGTCTTATAATACAATCTGTGACAGTTGTTCCCGGTGAGCTTTTTTCTAAACACAAATCAAAATATGAGACTACCATTTTGTAGGTCGAAGGGACAAAGACTCCTATAAAAATAACCAAAGAAATTACATTAAGTTGTTTTTGATAATCAGAGCCCTTTCTCCAAAGGTCAACAGTAATAATTCTAAGACCGTTTATCGCATGAGCTAGCACAGCTCCAAATAATCCAATCTCTGCAACTCTAAAGTAAAAGTTTTTATAAATTGCCTCAGCTCCCTCATAAATTTCAGGACCTAACAAAATTAATGCAGTTGAGATAATGTGTAGAAGTAAATAGCCAAAAAGGGCTACTCCAGTAACTCTATGAAATATGTAGAGCCACATACTAGTTTTACCCTTATAAATCCCTCCGGAAGATACTAATTTTTGAGTAGGCATTATATAATTATCCTATATATCTCGAATTACATTAAATCAAATGAAAAATTACCCTCTTGACAATTGTCCTAAAACTATATAGATTACACACATGTAATTTAGTTTTCTATATAAGGAGCAAGGGTGGAAAATTCAAAAATGGAAGATCTAATTGGCGGAATGCCTTCATGGACTGAGGAAGCAAATTGCAAGGGTGCAGATGCTGATATTTTCTTTCCTGAAAGGGGAGCTTCAACTAGGAAAGCTAAGTCTATATGTAGAGCATGTAGTGTTCAGGAAGATTGTTTAGAATTTGCAATACAACAATCTGAAAAATTCGGTATCTGGGGTGGTCTGTCTGAAAGAGAACGTAGACGTATAAAAAGACAAAGAATACAGACTTTTGATATTAGAGAAGTTGGTTAAAAACTAAAGCTCTCTTTATATTCACTAAAGTCTCTTTCAACACCGATTTCATCACTTTTTATTATTTCAGTAATTACATTATCTTCATCAGTTATGTAAGAGTATCTCAATGAAATACCAGCTTTTTCGTGAAAACATCCAAATTTTTGAGCTACCGCTCCATGTGGCCAAAAATCTGCAAGTATAGGAAACTCAATTCCATAATGTGATGCCCAGGCTCTATTGGTAGGGCTTGCGCCTACAGTTATCAGAACTGTTTCAGTCCCATTTTCTTCGAATGATGCTTTATTATCCCTAAGCTCACAAATTTCTTTATCACAAACGCTACTAAAGGGAAACGGAAGAAAAACAAACATAGTTTTCTTGCCTAAAAAATCTTTGTCTTCATATGATTCTTTGTCGTGATTATAAAGTTTAAACTCAGGTATTGTGTCTCCAACTTGTAAACTCATTTAAATTTCTCCTTTTATATATAGCTTAGTAATCTTTTTTAAATAGGTGGAAGAGAAGTTCTTGCTGCCCATGCTATGGGATCTTCTATTTCACTCCTGCTTGGAATCAAATTTTTATCTAACAAAATGTCATCAATTGAGTACTCGCTTTTTGAGGATATTAGAAATTCAAAAAACATCGATGTTGATGAATCTAATTCATTTATACCATTTTCAATTTCAATGAGATTACTTTCACCTAAAGTAAAACTTAAGTCCATTAATAGGTCATAAGTTGTATTATCTGGAATTAAATTTAAATCTTTTGCTTTTGATTTTATAACCCCCCTGTAGAAACTTAATGGTGCAATAATTCCTTCAATCATTTTTGAAGAATCAAATCCATCAAGCCCAGAAAAATTTTGAAGCATCTCTTGAGGATTATTCATATTCAATGGGTCAATATCTAAGTCCTTGAATTCCTTAAGCATTTCTTTGCTAGCTATTTCCAAGTTTTCAACGATCTTTTCAAAAGGAGCTGTGTACCTCCCAAGACTTAAAGCTACAACCTCTAGAGCAAGAAGTGATAGGGCTAGTTCGTTAACGTCTGCTTCAAATTGATCAATTCTTGCAAAGTATTTATTTTTATTTATTGCAAGAGTTTTTGATTGTGGAAGAATAATTCCAAAGTGACTAAGTCCCCACATATTCTTACTAATCATTCCAGCAAGATTTCCTAGCTGCATACCTATTATCGATGATTGCATGCTTCCAATCTGTAAACCACCAGGTAAGTCACCAATACTAAATTTTGAAAAATCAAAATGCTGTATAGAATCTAAAAACCATTCACCATATAGACTCGGATCATATACTTGAATACTTGTCTGAGGCACATCAAAATTAGTTGCATTTGTGATATTTAATTCTAGGAATCGGAATAGTTCATTTAGATCTAGTTCTTCATTTGAGAGTTGAAAAACTTCTTGAGAGGTTTCTTTATTAAGATGTTTATTAATTTGTTTTGAAAGCTCCCAATTCACCTCAGAGTCGTTGTTATTAAAAAGATTAAAAAACTGAGAAAATATATCTTCAGACATTAAACGTCAGAGGGCCTTAGGTCTAGTAGGAACTCTAAGGTTATAACTTGACCATTTCTTATTATCTCTATTGATATTTCATCACCAGCTTTCTTACTTCTCAGAAAACTAATTAATCCATCTAGGGTTTTTATATTTTTTCCATTAACTTTTTTAATAATGTCACCAGGCAATGCTCCAGCTTTACCAATTGCATATATGTCATTTGCTGGTCCATAAAGTTCTTGTATCTCGACACCTGAGAAAATCCTTGCTCCATCTTCAGCAACTTCAAAATGTTGAGCCCCTAGTATTCCAAGAAATGAATGATAAACTTTTCCATCATCAACTAGGTCTTTGCTAATGTTTAAAGCTAAATTTATTGGTACTGCAAATCCCAAACCTTCAGCACCTACGTCAGCTGTAGCAATAGCCGTTGTAATTCCAATCAGTTCACCTTTTTGATTCAATAAAGCTCCGCCACTAGATCCCCTAGTTATTGGAGCGTCTGTTTGTATAAGTCCAAACAAAGTTACAGCAGAGTTCATATCTTGTCCTCCAACATCAAGTCTTCTTTCTAAGGCAGAAACAATACCTGTTGTAACAGTTGGGGCGGCTCCAAGAGTCAGGGGATGACCTATTGCGACCGCAAGGTCTCCAACTAGAAGAATATCACTGTTCCCAATAGCAATGGGGGTAAGATTACTGGACTCAATTTTGACTAATCCAATATCAGTTAGTTTGTCAGAACCTATAATTTGAGCTTCATACATCCTTCCATCTTCAAAAATTACTCTTACAGAATCAGCGTTATCAATTACATGGTGATTAGTTATGATAAGTCCTTCTGCAGATATAACCACCCCTGAACCACCACCAACAGAAACAAATTCACTATTTTCGTTAATCTGACCAACCTGAATTTGAACTATAGTTTTTGTAGCAACTTCGGCAATAGAAACAATTTCTGTTGAATCAATCCTTGGCATTATGACTTCCTTTTCAGTCACGGTTTCAGTGATTGTTACAGGCTCAGGAATAACAATTTCATCTTCGTCGAAAATTCCATACACATAGAGAAAAGATAAAACAATCATGCTTGTGAGTATTGAGCTACCAAATATGGTATTAAGAGAGGATTTATTTTTTGGAGTTTTTTGTTCTAATAAATCAGATATATATTTCTCTTGCTTAAAGAGCTCTTGTTGCTCGAAATTTTCATTATCCATATACATCATCTTATATGTAGTTCAAATGTAATGATATTTATGCAGAGAGGAGATTATTTTAGTAATTCATGGTGTGACTAAGTCTTACATATTTGGTTTCTATCTATCTTGTCATCTTTAATTTGAATTGTGAATTCGATAAATCATCAGTTAAAGTTATAAAGTACATGTTAGCTATTGAAAACCTAGAAGTAGTTTACCAAGATGTGATCCTCGTCCTAAGAGGAGTATCTTTAGAGATTAAAAAAGGAGAAATTGTTGCATTACTTGGCAGCAACGGTGCAGGAAAAACTACAGTCATTCGATCAATAACTGGCCTTTTAGATGTTCAAAATGGTGATATCACAAAAGGATCAATTTCAGTAGATGGAGAGGACATTACAAACTTAAATCCTTCAAAAATTGTAGAAAAAGGTATAGCTCAAGTTCTTGAGGGAAGAAGAATCTTTTCTGAATTAACTGTTATTGAAAACTTAAGACTTGGAGGACATACCAACAGTAATGACATTAAAGATAATATTGATAAAGTTCTCGACCTATTCCCAATTCTTAAAGAGAGGTCAAAAGGTGAAGCTGGCTATCTATCTGGAGGTGAGCAGCAAATGTTGGCAATTGGACGAGCATTAATGTCCGATCCCAGTTATCTTCTATTAGATGAGCCAAGCCTTGGCTTAGCCCCAAAACTTGTTGATGAAGTTGCAGAATTAATTAAAGAAATAAATTCTCAAGGTGTAACAGTTTTGCTTGTTGAACAGAACGCAAATATGGCCCTTAATATTTCTGATCATGGGTACATTATGGAAACTGGCAATGTTGTAATGGACAATAAAAGCAGTATGTTATTGAATGATGAAGATGTTAGAGAGTTTTACTTAGGTTTGAATGCTGAAGGAACAAAAAGAAAATCATTTAAAGATGTAAAGCATTACAAGAGAAAGAAAAGGTGGTTGTCATAGAATCTTTAAAGTTTGAGAATGTGACATTAAAATTTGGTGGTATCACAGCATTGAATGATATAAGTTTTGAAGTTAAACCAAAAAAGTTATATTCAATAATAGGACCAAACGGTGCTGGTAAGACCTCAATTTTCAACTGCATAAGTGGTATATATAGACCAACTACTGGAATAGTAAAATATGGAGATAATAACATCAACGAACTAAGACCAGATGAAGTTGCTTCGCTGGGGATCGCAAGAACTTTTCAAAATATAGAATTATTCGAAAATATGACGGTATTAGATAATATCCTTATTGGATGTCATAGACAATTAAATTATGGTCCAGTATCAAGTTTACTATTTAGTAAAAAGGTCAAAAAAAATGAAATTGATGCAAGAATGAATGCCGAAGAAATTATCGACTTTCTTGAAATCGAACAATTTAGATACTCGTATATTATGTCATTACCTTATGGTGTTCAAAAAAGAGTTGAATTGGGAAGGGCACTTGCTATGAATCCAGATTTGCTGTTACTTGACGAGCCAGCTGCTGGAATGAATAATGAGGAAACCGAAGACATCGCAAGATTTATTATTGACATACATGAAGAAATGGGAAAGACAATAATTATGGTTGATCACGACATGAATATGGTTATGGATATCGCAGAAGAAGTCATGGTACTAAATTTTGGTGAGAAATTAGCTGAAGGTATTCCGACTGAAATTGTTAAAGATAAAAAAGTTATCGATGCATATTTAGGAGTAAGTTAGTTATGGCATTATCAATGGATAAAATTTATCAAGAAATCTTGAGAGACGGGGGGGAGACTCCATCTAAAAAAGTAAAAGAAACAGCTCAGAGATTCCCAGATATGATCGCAATGAGATACAAAGAATTTGGTTTATGGCAGGAAACTACATATGAAAACTTTTGGCTAAAGTCAAACTACTTGGGTATGGCGCTCAGACACTTTGGAGTTTCGAAGGGAAATTCAGTAGCTATTCACTCTGAAAATAGACCAGAATGGTTTATTGCAGATATAGGAATTCAGTCAATGGGCTTTGTAAGTGTTGGCTTATATCCGTCAAACCCATCTTCAGAGGTACAGTATCTACTTTCTCATTCTGAATCTAAAATATTATTTGCAGAAGATCAGGAACAAGTTGATAAAGCACTTGAAGTTATCGATGATTTACCTGGATTGGAAAAAATAGTTTATTTTGAGGAAAGAGGTCTGTATAACTATAACCATCCAAAGTTGATGAGATTTGCTGATTTCCTAGAAATTGGTAAAGCTGAATATGAGGACTACCCAACATGTGTTGATGAACACTTAGATGCACTAGAAGATGAAGACATTGCTTTTTTAGTTTACACATCTGGAACTACAGGTCCACCAAAAGGGTCTATGATTTCACACGGAAATATTAAATGGGTTGGCTCTCAAATCCCAAACTTCTCGTTGGTAGAGTCAGTTACTGCAACTAATCCACAATTTTTATCTTACCTACCCTTATGTCACATATTTGGCAGACTTACAGACTTATTAATAGCAACTCATACACATGCAACAATCAACTTTGCAGAGTCAATTGACACAGTTCAAATGGACTTAGTAGAAATACAGCCAACAATCTTTCCAGCGGTACCAAGAATTCTTGAAAGAATGCATGCTGGTGCGGTAGTAAGAATGAAAGATGCTACTTTTCTAAAAAAACGATTATTTCAAATTGCAATGTACTTTGGGAATCTAGGTGCTGAACGTAAACTTGAAAAAGGTTTCAATGATAAAGTTGCACAAATATATATCGGAATTGGATGGCTACTTGCATTTAGAACTTTAAAGAAAAAGTTAGGCCTTAGTAAAGCAGAAACAGCTATTTCTGGTGCGGCTCCTATTGCACCAGAAATACTAAAGTTTTTCTTAGCTCTTGGTGTTCCAATTTTTGAGGGTTATGGTATGACAGAAAATTGCGCGTATGCATCTGGTAATAATGATAAAAAAATGAAATTAGGAACGGTAGGGGTTCCTAATCATGGTGTAGAAATAAAGCTAGCTGATGATGGTGAAATTTTAGTAAAATCTCCAGCAGTCTTTAAGGGTTACTTTAAAGACGAAGCAGCAACGAAAGAATGCATAGACCGAGAGGGTTGGCTGTATACCGGTGATGTAGGTGTTTTTGATGGAGAGTTCCTTAAAATTGTTGACAGAAAAAAAGACATTATTATTACAAGCGGGGGTAAAAATGTATCGCCTCAAGAGATTGAAAATAAGATAAAGATATCACCTTTTATTAAAGATGCACTTGTAATTGGAGATAAAAGAAAATTCTTATCAGCTTTAATTGCGATAGAGTTTGAAACAGTATCCAATTGGGCTCTTCGAAAAAATATTCCACATACTACTTACAGAGATTTGTCAGAAAAGAAAGAAGTAAAAGATCTTGTATGGAGTGAAATACTTAAGGCAAATGCAGAAACTTCATCTTTAGAAATTAGAAAATTTCAAATGATCCCTAAAGAACTTGACCATGAAGATGGAGAAATGACAGCTACTCAAAAAATTAAAAGAAATGTTTTGATGGAGAAATTCGGTGACCTAATAGAGGAGATGTATAATTGATTATTTTTCTTCAGGCCACAGTTGAGGGCCTTTCTTTAGCTGCTATATACTCACTTGTAGCTATAGGATTTGTTTTAATTTATAAGGCTATGGAGGTTTTGAGTTTTGCTCAACCTGCACTAGCTGTAGTAGGTGCAGGAATAATTAGTTCTCTAGCTATTGACAGAGGCATACCATTTTGGATTGCATTAATTTTAGGAGTTATTTTAACTGGAATAGTTGGCCTAGTAATCGAGAGAACTTTTCTAAGGCCAATGGTTGGAGAACCAGTATTTTCAGTTGCAGTTTTAACAATCGGAATAGATATTTTATTGAGGACTGTTCTTGATAGCTGGATTGGCATAAATCCTAAATATTTGGGCGACCCCTTTCCTAACTATGGAAATTTTGGTGCAGTAAATATTGGCGGTGTGAATATTAAATTATTAGAGCTGGCAGCATTAATAACGGCTGTAATTCTAATTATAATTTTGACTATTTTCTTTAGAAAGTCAAAATACGGTATTGCGATGAGAGCTACTTCATACGACCAAGAGGCAGCAATGGCGCAGGGAATTAATGTTGGTAGAATTTTTGGACTTGTTTGGATGATAGCCGGAATTCTGGCGGCATTTGCTGGGTTTTTCATAACGGGAGGATTTAATACCTTAACACAATTTAGTTTTGTCTCAGCATTGAGAGCACTCCCTGCAGTTGTAATTGGTGGCCTGGACTCGATACCTGGAGCAGTTGTTGGGTCTATCATCATTGGTTTAACACAGGGCTATGTAGCGTACTATCAGCTAAGTTTTGAGAGCTTTGTCGGCTTTTCAGTTGGAAACGGATTTTCGGTGGTTGCTCCATATTTAATAATGTTTGTAATTTTAATTTTTAAACCTGATGGATTGTTTGGCACAGAGGAGGTAGAAAGAGTATGAGGGGTAGGCCAAATCTTTATACTGATTACCAAAAAGAATCCTCTATATTTTCTAACAATACACAAAAAAGTTGGTTTGGAGCTTTAGTTATAACCTGTATTGCTTTTTGTTTTTTAGCAAATGATTACTGGGTACTTCTTTTAACAACTTCTTTCTTGATAGCTATTGCAGGATGGGGTTTAAATATTGTCTCTGGATTAGCAGGTCAGATTAACCTTGCGCACGGAGTATTCATTGGAGTAGGCACTTATGCATCTGCTGTAATTGGAGGAGCAGCTACATCGAGTGTAATTGGTTTCGAGTTAGACATGATTTTTTGGTTACCTTTAGCTGGTGTAGCTGCGGCTATTATTGGTTTAGCAATTGCACCAATTACCGTTAAGCTTAAGGGTCTTAATCTTGCTTTAGTTACCCTAGCATTAGTTTTTATAGGCTCTCATTTATTTTCTAACTTTAAATCTGTCACCGGTGGAGCTGGTCTTGGAAGAAAGGTGGCAACTTTAAAACTATTTGGGGTCAATCTAGAGAGAGGAATTGAAATTGGAACTTACTATTTACAAAAAAACCAAATTCTCTATCTACTCTGTTTAATTACATGTATTAGTGCTGGATTAGTGTTTAAA
>ERZ802830.3148-NODE-3148-length-14295-cov-7.25618_pt1 | contig 14295 bp, 15 predicted proteins | sample MGYA00345654_ERZ802830 | MGnify/ENA primary metagenome ERZ802830 (study PRJEB30503, sample SAMEA104212375) | marine metagenome | biome: Westerlies Biome; feature: [SRF] surface water layer (ENVO:00010504) within the epipelagic zone...; material: water... | reverse complement strand
AACGAAAATATATGGATCACCTTTTGGTCTAAAAAAATTTCTTCTTGTTTGATCCCTTGAAATAAAATACTTGTCATTATCCCACCAAACACTGCCATGAAGATATATTATTAGGGGATATTTTTTTTTCTGATCATATTCATTTGGAATATCAACTACATAGGAATATCCACACATCCATCTTAAATTATCGTTTACGCAACTCTTGAAACTATGAGATGGTTTTTTGTAATATTCACCCCAATATGGTTTTGAACTCCATGGATCTAGTCCCTTATAAGTCCACCACGAATCTATAAAACTTTCTCCTTTCTTAAAACCTTCAAGAACGACTTCATCTTCATAATACAAATACTCAGTTTTAGAATATTTTTCATATTGAATTTTTGTTAAGCTGTTTATTTTTAAAAGATCACCTCCTGAAAATTTAGGCCATTTATCTAATTTTTCTTTAATGTTATTGTCGTTATAAATAATCTCACATGGAGGGCATTCTTTTTTATCTGATAAAATCTTTTGTGATTTTAATGATAAAGGTAGGAATAGGAATAAAAAAAATTTCTTCATCATAGATATTAATTTTTTATTTTCAACTAATTATTTTTTATTAATTAAATTTAAATATTCTAATTGAATTAATCTTTTTATGTTCAATTTATCTATTGCAATAGAATATAATTCTGTTAAGTTTCCAAAAAAGAAAGCTTTTACACAAGACGATAAGAGTATTTCTTACGAAGAATTTAATCGATTAACAAATCAATTGGCTAACGCGATTCTAAATAGCGGTATTAAGCCAGGGGATAAAATAGCTATTCAATGTCCAAATATAATTGAGTTTCCGGTAATTTATTACGGAATTCTAAAAATGGGGGGGGTTGTAGTTCCTTTGAGTATTCTTTTAAAAAAAAATGAAGTATTATTTTTTTTAAAAAACTCTCAAACAAAAATGTTTTTTGTTTATCAAGGAAACAAAGACTTACCAATTTTTAAAGAGTCTGCAAATTCAATTAAATATCAAAAAAACTTATCAAAAATAATTTTAATTGAAAATAATGATTTAGAAAAAATATCGCCAGACGAATTAATAACCACATACAGTTCTTTCTTAAAAAATAAATCTGAAATCTTAGAATTTCATCCATCAGATCCGAGTGATACAGCAGTAATTATTTATACCTCTGGTACAACAGGAGATCCAAAGGGCGCGGAACTGACCCACTCAAACCTTGGTTGGAATGCGAATCTAACAGCTGATTTATTTCAATTTAATAAAGACGACGTTGTTTTGACAGTCCTACCACTCTTTCATATTTATGGTCAAAGTTGTTTGATGAATGCATCTATTTTTAAAGGGATTACAAATATTCTTCTTTCTCGTTTTGATCCGAATTTAGTTTTAAATGAAATTAAAAAAAACAAGGTCACAGTTTTTGCTGGTGTACCCACTATGTTCTGGTCTCTTTGTAATATTAATAAAATAGAAAAAAATCGTTTTGATAAATCACAAAATAAAAGTTGGAGATTAGCAATCTCAGGAGGTGCAGCTCTTCCTGTGGAATTATTAAATAAATTTGAAAAAATTTTTCAGGTTCCAATTTACGAAGGATATGGAATGTCCGAAGGTTCACCTCTAGTTTCATATAACCATCCAGGATATAAGAGAAAGATTGGATCAGTTGGATTTCCTGTGTGGGGTGTAAAAGTTAAAATTATCGATGAAAATAACAACTCAGTTCCAAACGGAAAAGTGGGTCAATTAATTTTCAGAGGACATAATGTTATGAAAGGTTATTTCAATAATCAAGAAGCATCAAAAAAAGCATTGAAGGGTGGCTGGATGCATTCTGGAGATCTTGCATATAAAGATGATGATGGTTATTATTTTATTGTTGATAGAATTAAAGAGATTATTATTCGAGGAGGTTTAAATATATATCCAAGAGAAATAGAAGAAGTATTAATTAAACACCCTAAGATTTCTTTAGTTGCAGTAAAAGGAATTTTTGATGAAAGATTGGGTGAAGAAATTAAGGCCTATGTTGTTCTTAAAAAAGAAGAAAAAGTAACATCCAAAGAATTACAAAATTGGGTTAAGAAAAAAATAGCAGCCAATAAATACCCCCGTCATATAGATATAGTTAATAAATTACCAATTAGCGCATCTGGTAAAATTTTAAAAAGACTATTAGATTAATCATTTATTAAAGTGGGATAAATAACAATAGCGGTATATATATTATAAATAATATTAAAAAAGGAACGACTAAATATCCCATTACATCTCTTGCTTGAAGATGGGTGCCAACTCCCATTATAGGCAAAATTAAAAGAAGATAAAATGGTTGTAATAAGTTTGTCAGACTTTCACCATATGCAACCGCTAATGATGCTCTTGACATCATCTCAATTAATTCCGAGTTTGTTAAACCATATCCAATAGTTTTTACTGCCTCTAAAATACTAGGACCAATTACCGCAAACTCTCCTCCTCCAGAGGGAATAGCAAAATTAACAATACCACCTAAAATAAATGCATACAAAGGGTAGGTAGTAACTGTTCCTACTTCTGCAATCCATTGGGCTAAAGATACTCCCAAACCAGTATAAATCATTATACCCATTATACCTGCATAAAATGGAAACTGAAATACTAAACTGGAAATATTACTACTTGTTCTTTGCATTGCAATTCCATAACGAAGAGGAGATTTGTGAAGTATTAGTCCTAAAAATAAGAATATAAATATCATTATATTAAGATTGAGATCTAAACCACTAAGGAAGAAATACCTAGTTATGTATGTTAATCCCATTAATGCAATTATAATATTCAAAATAAAGCTATTATTAAGCTTATCTGAAATAGCCCAAAAGGGTAATTTTTGATCTAATGCTTCTTGCTCAACACTTTTTTTATTTTTGGAAGCTGTTATTAATAGTGAACTTAAATCTTTAGTCTTTTTTGGTTTAATTAATAGAATTAACAAAGGCACAAAAAATAGATAAATGAATATCACACTAATGTTTAAAATTGAACCTAAAGTGTATCCGGTTGAGATAGTATCGTTTAGTATTCCAGCTTCAATTAAATAGTTGCTTTGAGTATTTAATAATAATGGAATTGAGCTGGACAGTCCCGTTACCCAACTTCCATTTGAGATATATGTACATGCAATCAAAAAAGGATAATTAATACCTTTAATTCTTTCTGCTAGTGATCTTGCAAAAGCGGCTGCAACAACTATCCATCCCCAACTAATCATTGAAACTAATAAACCAAAGAGAGTTACAAAAAAATAAACCTGATTTGGAGTTTTAATATATTTAGAAAGGCGATCAATTAAAATTCCGACTAAGGGAGATATTGCAATTGTATACCCGGTAGCAATTAATAAAATCATCTGCATTCCAAATTCTAATAACATCCAAAAACCTTTGTACCAAGAGTCAATAATTTCTATGAAAGTTGCATTTACAAATAGTACAGCACAAATGGAGGTAATTATTGTTAAAATGAGCGCGAAAACAAATGCATCGGGCATGTTTTTTCTGAAGAAATCAGTAAAATTTTCACCTAAACGATTAATCATTTTAAGAAAGGTTATGAAAATATTATTTTAATCAAAAACAGAAAGATCCCATTTTTCTTTCCACTCAAGTTCAATTAACTTATCATTTTTAATTTTTATAGGAAGCCAAACATAGGTTCCCTCAATTGGATTTTCAGGCTTCCATCTATCTGCCATAAAAATAAAAGCATCTTTAATCCCATTTATAGGTAATATATAAGTGCTTTGAGAATAATATGTCGTTAGGGAGTCTCGACTAACACATGGATTACCAAGCTCTTTCCAAGACCCAAAAATATTATTAGAAGTTGCAGATCTGGCTGGATTTGGACTCCAGCTGGTACACCCTGATGCAATTATAAAGTACTTACCCGAGGAACTTTTCATCATTGTAGGAGCTTCATTGAATTTGCTGGGAAAGATACGTTTGTATGTTCCGGAATGTGAGAGGTAGTCATCAGAAAGCATGGAAATATGAAGAGTACTATTGTCTTCGGAGGAATATATATGATAGGCTTTTTCATCATTATCAACAAATAAGGTCATATCTCTAGCCATTTGTCCAATTTTAAAATCTCTGCCAAGAATATTCAAACTATCCACATGAACTGGTAAGTGTTCAGGTCCACCACCATAGATTTTTTTAACCTCGCTGGAAACCTTTTTTTTATGAAAATCCTGAACATTAATTGGCCATTTACCAGCATTTGGCCTTACGGATCTGAGATACTCAAATGGACCAAATGGACTATCAGAATATGCAATACCGCTCTTAGCAGCCCCATATCCAACATTAGCTCCTTCAGCTGTTTTATATACTTTATTTATAGGTTCTAAATGAAACCACATGACAAATTTTTTTGTTTTTTTATTGAATATAACTTTTGGGCGTTCAATAATGGATCCTTTATAAATATCTGATTCAGGATCAGTTTCATTTACTTTTAAAACTATACCCTGATCTTTCCAATCATATAAATTTTGAGAAGTATAAAGATGTACACCAACTTGAGCAGTATTTCCAATTTCACCCTCAATTTTATGCTCTCCATACCAGTAATACAAACCCTCATGAAATAAAATCCCACCTCCGTGAGCATTGATATGAACACCATTATTATCCATCCATTTTTCTCCAGGAGAAAAATATTTTTTTTCCTTTTCCAGAGAAGAGTTGCAGTTCATTAAGAATAATAAAGAAAATAAATAAGAAATTTTGTTCATAATAATTGATTGATTTTAAATACAAGTTATAAAAAACAAACCCTTAAATCAAAGTCACTTAATAAATTTAGCTAGTTATAAGTAATTATTTAATTCTGCTTTTAATTTATCGGGTGAAGAAAAGTGAATAGTATTTATTCCTATTTTTTTTGCTCCTTTAATATTTCTTAGATTATCATCGATAAATAAAGTCTCGCTTGGTTCCAGATTAAATCGATTGATTGTAATATCATATATTTTTTTAAATGGTTTTCTAGTTTTTTCCTCACCTGAGACAATAATACCCTCAAACCATTTTAAAAATTCAAACTTTTCTAGAGCTTTAGGAAAAGTTTCTGCACTCCAATTCGTTAAAGCATATATGTTATGTTTTTTATCTAAAATTAATTTCTCCAATATATCTACAGTGCCTTGTATTTGATCACCAAGCATTTCTTCCCACCTACCGTAATACATTCTGATTATATCTTCAAACTCAGGAAATTCTTCAACTTTTTCCTCTGTTGCTTTAGATAAAGGATAGCCTGCATCTTGGTTTTCATTCCAATCCATTGTACATATATTTTCATAAAACCAATTCATTTTATGTTGATCTCCGTTAAAAACTTTTTCATACACATAGTTTGGGTTCCAGTCAATCAAAACACCGCCCAGGTCAAAAACTATCGATTTTATGTTGAAGTTCATTTAAATATTTTTAAGTTTAATAGATCAAAATTAATATAGTTTGGATTAACTAAGCTGTATTAATATTAAATTTAACAGCTAACATAAAAATACAACTATGAAAAATATAACTTTTTTAATTTCAATTTTTCTGATTACAACATCCAGCTTAGCCCAAGAATATAGTTTAAATACTTCTTCAAGTGAATTAAAATGGACTGGCACAGAATTGACTACCAAAATTCACTATGGTTCAATAGGCTTTAAATCAGGAACTATAACTTTATCAGAAGGTCAACCAGTTAGCGGAAAATTTATTGTTAATATGACCACATTAAAAAATGAGGACCTACCTGAGGCCTACAGGGGAAGACTAGAAGGGCACTTAAAATCAGATGATTTTTTTTCTGTAGATAAATTTTCAGAGGCAATTTTAGAAATTACCGGGTCAAATAAATTAAGTTCTGGCAGTTTTGATGTAAATGGAAATTTAACTATCAAGGGGATTACAGAACCAATAAGTTTTTCTATGTCACCATCAGATGATCATTGGGTAGCCAATTTAACTTTCGATCGTTCCAAATATAATGTTCGTTTTAGATCTGGAACTTTTTTTGAAAATTTGGGAGATAAATTAATTTATGATGATATTATTATAGAAACAAAGCTAAGGTTTTAAACCTAATACAAAAGAACCAATGGCTTTTTATATTAGGTTTAAAAAAAATTGCTTATTCAGAAGGAACTGCAAATGTAATTGCATTAAAAATAGGTGAGTATCTCCAACCGTCTGGATTATATTTAGTCATTTTAGATTTTTTTGCAATATCAGAAGGAAGCGCAAAATCTGCTCTATACTTCATTAAATTTTCTAGACTATCAAACATGTCCCATGTTGATACGCTTGATGTATTCATTCCAGTAGGGGCAATTTTTCTTCCTACTCCCCAATTAACCATTCCCATTTTAGTCATATTTTTTGAAAAATAATTCTTCCACAGGGATTTGTTTTCAGCTATGAATCCATTTAAGTTGTCAGGACTAGCAAAATTAAATTGGATATGAGTTCCTAGTCCTTTTACAACACTAATTTCATCTTTAAAAATATGTCTAGAGTCCTCTGTCCATGAAAATTTTGAGCTAAGCTGACCTACTATTGCAAGTTCTTCTGTTGACAAAACTTTACTTGCATTATTCCACCACTCATTTTTTGCACTAAGAATTGCAGTGACATCAGTATTAGATTGAACAAAAAGATAATTTTTTCTTTTTTCATCATCAATACCATCTAATGTAACTCTTTTCAGAAATGCCCAAAAAGCGATATCTCCGCTATCAACAGCATTTTGAGCAACTTTCTGCATATACATTGATTGAACTTTTTCAAAAGCATCTAAATCTCCTTCAACTCTGACAAAATGCATCGAATAAGTTTGGTAAGCTTGAGCGCTCAATGAAACACTCAACAATAACATTAATAAACTAAATATTTTTTTCATTTTTATAATTTTTAATTAAAAGTGCCCAAATATAAATAATTTAATTTATACTTGTTTTTTAAAAGCATAACTGATTTAGAATATGAATTTAATTCTGTAAATATGAATATACAGCTTTCCTAAATTCTTTTTGAGTATCAAATGTTGATATGCCCTGTCTAGATCTAGATAAAAAAATCGCAAATAATTTTTTTTCAGGATCTATCCAGAAATGGGTGTTATGATACCCTGACCATCCATAAATTCCTTTTGATGAGTTTGTTTTATCTATTTCTGGTTTCTCTAAAACGAATAAAGAAAAACCATAATAAAAACCCAATTTTCTAATGTCAGCGTATTCTTCTTTTGGATAAGAATTGGAATATTTCTTTGTCATTAGATCAATACTTTCTTTTTTAATAATTCTTTTTCCATTGTAGGTTCCATTATTTAATAACATTTCACAAAAATTCGCATAATCATTCAATGTTGATACTAAACCTTCACCTCCAAAATATGCTTCATTATCCTTCTTGTAGGAAAGTTCATTTAGCTCATAAGTGAACCCTTTTAAATCACCAGTATTTATGAATAAAGGTTGAAACCTTGATTGATCCTCAGGATCTAGGTAAAACTTAGTCTCATTCATTTCCAATGGATCGAAAATCTCTTCCTTGAGAAACTGATAGAATGTTTTATTAGAAGCAACCTCTGCAACTCTTCCAAGTACCGCTTGATTTATTCCATAGAAATATTTTGTTCCTGGTTCAAATTTTAAGACAATACTAGACAGGTCCTTTGCAAAACTTTCTAAGTTGTCATATTTAATGGTATTTGTAAATCCGTAACCGTAACCAGCTTCTCCATAATATCCAAAACCAGATCTATGAGTGAGTAAATCAATAATCTTTATCTCATTTTTACAAGGGTACACTCCATTTTCAGACTCACATTTCATACTCCCCAATTCAGGTATATATTTAGATATTCTATCGTTTAAATCTACTAAACCTTTTTCCAAAAGAATTAAAATAGCAACAGTTGTAATTGGTTTTGACATAGACCAAATTGGAAAAATTGTTTCTTTATAAGGCTTATAACTTTGACTATTTATGTTTTTGTCTCCTACCTTACCTGAGTTTTGAATATTGTAATAGATTACCTCACTATTTTTATATACCATAGCTATATTACTACCGGTAATTTCGTTATCAATTAATTGTTTTTGAAAACTCTTAATTTTTTCAAATTGAGAAAAAGAGTTAAAACTTAATAGTAGAAATATTATAATTAAAAGTAGTTTTTTCATTTTTTTATCCTGTATTTAAAATTTAATTTTTGTTTAGAATAGATTTATTTTTAACATATTTCTCCAACCATCTATCTTGTTCCCATATCAGGTGAAGAATAGTTTCTTTTGCCCGATAACCGTGACTTTCTTTAGGAAACATTACTAATCTGGCTGTTGCACCAAGCCCTTTAAGAGCATTAAAATATCTTACACTTTGCATTGGATATGTACCAGAATTATTATCTGCTTCTCCATGGATTAAAAGCAAAGGTGTTTTCATTTTATCAGCATGCATAAATTGGTGAGCTCCATGAAGGATATGTAAACCTATTTGGATTATTAGTTTTTTGAGAAGCACTTGATTTATCCTTGTACTCTCTTGGATAAGCCCAAAGAATCATAGGATTTTTACTAGTTTTTTCAATATTATCTTTTGGTAGGTAAAGTACCCCACTTAATTCTAAGCCATCCTCTCTTTTAAAACTAATATATAAACAAATCATAATAGAAATTGAATAATGTTTATTTTAATCATTAGATCACTAATAAATATAAATATTAAATTTGAGTATGAAAAAAATAATCACTTTTGGTGAAATAATGATGCGTTTGGCTCCTAAGGGATTTTTAAGATTATCTCAAGCAAATAATTTTGATATGGTTTTTGGTGGTTCGGAATCAAACGTAGGAGTTTCATTAGTTAATTTTGGATCAGAAGTCGAATTTGTAACTCGATTACCAAAAAATGATATAGGTTTATGTGCATTGAAGGAAATGCAAAAATACAACTTAGGCACTAAGCATATTATTCAGAATGGAGAACGTTTAGGAATATATTTCATAGAAACAGGTGTGGGAAGTAGGTCTGGTAAAGTTTTATATGATCGATCAAACTCAGCAATGTCGAAAATTGAACCTGGAATGTTTAACTGGAGGGAAATTTTCAAAGACTCAAAATGGTTTCATTGGTCGGGAATAACCCCAGCAATTTCTCAAAGCGCTGCAGATGTATATATAGAAACATTAAAAATAGCTAAAGATATGGACCTTACTATCTCTGTAGATTTAAACTATAGATCAAAATTATGGGATTATAAATGCGACCCAAAAAAGATAATGACTGAACTTACTTCATATTGTGACATTTTAGTGGCAAATGAAGAATCGATTAAAGTATTTTTTGAAATCAAGTCAGAATCAAATGAAAAACGAAAAGATTACGATTTTGAAGGAGAATTATCACTCTCTTTGTTCAAGAAAATATATATTAAGTTTCCAAATGTAAAAAAGGTTATTTTTACATCAAGAAAATCAATATCTGCTTCATATAATAAATGGAAAGCAATTTTACATGATGGTTCTAAGTTATACCATAGTAGAAAATATGAAATCAAAAATATTGTAGATCGAATAGGAGCAGGTGATGCCTTCATGGCTGGACTTATTTATGGATTTTTAAATTATGATGATGATCAAAAAGCATTAGATTTTGCAGCTGCAGCTTGTGTGCTCAAACATAGTATTAGTGGAGATGTTAATTTGGTTAGTTTAACTGAAGTTGAAAAATTAATTAGTGATGATAATTCTTTGCGAGTAGAAAGATAGCATATAGTAATGGCTCAATATTCAAGAATACATGTAATTAAACAAATGGAGGAATCGGGTATGGTTCCTTTATTTTATCATTCAGATATTAAAGTTGTTAAATCAGTAGTAAAGGCATGTTATGATGGTGGTGCTCGATTAATGGAGTTTACAAATCGAGGAGATTTAGCAATTGATGTTTTTTCTGAGCTGATGAGTTATGTAATTTCAGAATTACCTACTATGATAGTTGGGGTTGGATCAGTTACTGATGCTGAATCTGCCTCAAGATATATGATGGCAGGTGCCAATTTTGTCGTAACTCCAGTATTTCGTCATGATATTGCAATAGTTTGTAATCGAAGAAAAGTCCTTTGGTCACCTGGATGCGGTTCTTTAACTGAGATTACAAAAGCTGAAGAGATGGGTTGTGAACTTGTAAAGCTTTTTCCTGGAAGTACCTATGGACCAAGTTTTGTTAAAGCAATTAAAGGACCTCAGCCTTGGACATTAATTATGCCTACTGGAGGAGTATCAACTGAAGAAAATAATTTAAGAGGATGGTTTGATTCAGGTGTGTTGTGTGTTGGAATTGGATCAAAACTTATCTCTAAAGAAATTTTATTAAATAAAGATTATGTAAGGTTAAAAAAAGATGTTGCTAAAACACTAAACATAATTAAATCTATTAGAGAATAAAAATTTAAAAAGCAGGGAAAAATAATAAGTTATGACAGAGGAAAAAAGCTATTTTACAATTGATGATATGAAAGTAGCTTTATCTGAAATCATTAGTCAGATAGAAAGTTCAAATTTTACACCAGAAATAATTTTTAGTATAAATCGAGGTGGTTGTATTCCAGGTGTATATCTATCTCACGCAATTAATGTTCAGCACAAAGTTATCGATGTTCAGTTAAGAGATGATTTAAACAGACCAAATATAAAATCACTAACTAACATTATTTCAGCACATAATAATATTTTGATAATTGATGACATAAACGATACAGGATCAACTTTTAATTTCATAAAAAAAAGTTTTAGAAATCACAATAATAAACTTTATTACGCATCACTAATAGAAAATAAAACAAGCAGTTTTAAAGTAAATTTTTTCGGGAAGATTATTGACAAGTCAATAGATCCAAAATGGATTGTATTCCCTTGGGAGCAATAACTAAAACATAATTTATAGTATGACTTTGAATAATAGAAGTTTAGTTTTATTACTTGTCTCGATTCATATTTTTATAATTACTTTATCTAATGCTCTTGTCGCTATTCCACTAACATTATATGGATATAAATTAACCTGGGCAGCTTTTAGTTTTCCTCTAGTTGTAGTAACTACAGATCTAACCGTTAGGCTGCTTGGAAAATTAATTGCGCAAAAAACAATAACATTTTCATATCCTTTAGCAATAATTTCTTCGATTATTATTGTCTATTTTGAGGGGAACCCATTATCAGTTGCTTTTAGAATTGGATTTGCAAGTGCAACGGCATATGCCTTGGGAATTATAATCGACATCTATGCTTTTCAATTCATAAGAGAAAAATATTCAATTTGGTGGATAGCACCAGCTCTGTCAACCATAATATCAAATGTTATAGATTCTTATTTTTTCTTTTTTGTGGCCTTTTTTAGCTCCGAGGACCAATACATGTCTCTAAACTGGTTTGAGATAGCTGGTACTCAAACAGTATTGAAAATTATCATTGGCTTGATTTTATTTCTACCTATATATGGGATATTATTAAATTATATTTTAAATAAAATAAAATATTGATGAATCTTTAATCTATGTATTAAATTTACATTCAGTAAAAGATAACTCCAATGAACATTTCAGCAGAACTTACATTATTACCATTAAAAAATGAATTTATACCCGAAATAAAAAAATTCATTAAATCATTACGCAATACCAAACTAAAAGTTATAGAAAACCCACTTAGCACTCATGTTTATGGGGATTATGATATTATAATAGATTTACTTAAAACAGAGGTAAAAAAAGTCTTTACCGAAAACGAATCAATTATGATTTTTTTAAAGTTGGTAAAAGGAGATAAAAGCGATTACAAACCTAATTTTTAATTGCAATAACTTTTACAACTTTAAAGCAATATTTATATAAAAGTTTCTTGGTGGAGCCGGCTCATAATATCTTGAACCAAATGCGTTAAGTCTGATATTATCGTAATATCTATTGTTTAATAAATTATTGATGCCAGCTGAAAAATCAATAATTTTTGAATTAAAATTCATTGTTTTAGCTATTTGAAATCTGGTTTTTTGAAAAGAATTAATAAACACAGTATTAATATTATTTGCATAAAATCCCCCAATATTTTCATAGGTCAATCTTGAAGTCCATCCACGGTTAAGATTGTTTTCAACTTTTATAATCCAATGAGTTTCTGGAATACCAGGTAGATCGTTATAATCCTCATTTTTAAAAGAATACTTTGCATATGTAAAACTTCCCTCCAAATTAAAACTCCTCCAATTAAATCTAGAAAATAACTCAAATCCTCTTCTCTCTGTTTCGCCTGTATTTTCATAAAATGATCTTCCTGGAAAATCTTCTAATTCATAGGGTAATACTTCATTAGAGCTTTTTGTATAAAAAATATTTGCTTCTATTAAATAGTTTGATTTATATGACTTCCAGCCGAACTCGTAGCTATGTGCTTTGGATGGATTTAATTCTAAATTAAAGCCCTCAAGACCGCTAGGGTTTGAGGATAATTCAGATAATGTTGGGGTTTCAAAACTGGTTGAAAAATTTAAAAACATATATTGCTCATCCTTAAATTTATTAGTAATACCAACACTTGGATTTATAACATTGTAGTATTTATTGTATTTTGAATTATCTGTACTAATAATTAGATTATCATGTCTCAGACTAGACCTTATGATCCAATTATTTAATTCAATTTTATCAATTAAAAATATCGCAGTTGTGTCGAAGTTTTCTTTTTGATCAAAAACATTACTTCCTTTAACTCCATTTAAATTTTTATACCGTTTACGAAAATCATTTTGAGAATAGTATTCAATTCCAAATTGAATTTGATGAGTATAATTTTCATTAATATCATTATAAATTAGACTTGAACCCAGGCCTTGATAAAACCTGTCCAAGTCAATTATTCCTCCAAACTCAAAAGGAAGTTTTCCATAAAAGTCTCTATTGGAATAAAAACTAAAGAGATTCAACTTAATTTTTTTTCTTAATTTTTTTTTCCAGTTAAAACCAAATTTTAGCTGATTGATTTTCTCATAAGTGTCATAATCAATATTCCTTTGTCTGGCCATATCCCATTCCAATAAAGTCTCCTCTTTTGTTAGTCCACCTGAATCTTGTGCTAAAGGACTATCTGTATAATTAAATTGAAAATTTAAAAGGGATTGATCAGTAAATCTATGCTTTACCTTTAGATTAAAAGCTTTTTGTTTTAACGCACTATTTTGTCTAAATCCATCTGTCTGAACATTATTCAAATAGATTAATGCACTTGTATTTTTTTTATTTAAATAGCTTGTAAATTGGTATGATTGGAGGTTGTAATGTCCAAATGAAGATTTGAAAATATTTTTATTTTCTGATAGACTGTCTATGGTTTTTATCGAAATAACACCACCAGCTGCATTACCATAAAAACTTGCCTGTGGTCCTCTCAAGACCTCTATTTTTTCAATTAATCCCAATGGGACGTTATCAATCTGACCTTGACCATCTGGAGTGGTCTCAGGGATTCCATCAATAATTATTTTAATTCCTCTAATTCCAAATGCCGATCTTGCTCCAAAACCTCTCAATGAAATTCTTAGGTCTTGAGCATAATTATTTGCATTTAAGGAGAATAATCCTGGAACTCCCTCAAGATATTCTTGGAGAGAGAGTTGCTGAAATAATTTTTGATTTTCTTTAAAATTTAAAACACTTATTGAATATGGGGCCTCCTTTTTTAGACTACTAATTTTAATTGCTTCAACGCGAACTTGTTCAAGAGTAATTGTAGTTGTTGAGGTTTTATTTTGAGAAAATACAACGTGAGGTATAAATAAAATTATAAATAAAACACCTTGAAATTTGGTCTTTAAATTTGTGATTTTCAAAAAATTCTTTTTTTTGAATTATGTATTAGGCTTTGTTTTACAAATTTAACTAAGCGATAATTATTCTTTACTACTTTGCCCATTTATATTAATTATTTTTTTGATTTGGAGTGAATCCATTTTAAAAAATTTTTTTCAGCAAATGCATTATTCCAGCTATCAGGGGACACAGAAAAGATCCAATAGTTAAGAAAGAAAATAAAAGAATATTAAATCTTCATGTCAGAAAAAAATGATCAAAAATTCATAAATATTTCATAAAAGCTAATATTAGCTTTTGGATTATAGTTTTACATAATCTATAATTATATAACTATTCCAACGATTACTGGGTTTAAGCAATCA
>ERZ802830.3140-NODE-3140-length-14313-cov-7.46921_pt1 | contig 14313 bp, 11 predicted proteins | sample MGYA00345654_ERZ802830 | MGnify/ENA primary metagenome ERZ802830 (study PRJEB30503, sample SAMEA104212375) | marine metagenome | biome: Westerlies Biome; feature: [SRF] surface water layer (ENVO:00010504) within the epipelagic zone...; material: water... | reverse complement strand
CGGGTTAACGCCTCCGAACTCTCCAAAATATTGAAGGTCTTGAATGTTGTTTGCAGGTTTAAATGCCATAGTGTAAAAATTGAATTACGAATAACTAAAAAAATTGATTAAAAATCAATTAAAACAATGTATATTAGAATATTATTCTTAATTTTTAATTTTAATAAGAAAAATAATCAGTTATTACGTTTTAAACAACTAACAAAAGAATTTTTTTCCAAACAGCTATGGATACTATTGATAAACAGCTTTTAAATCTATTACAAGACAATGCAAAATCAACTAATAAAGCGTTGTCTTTACAATTAGGATTATCTGTAACCGCTGTACATGAGCGTATTAAAAAATTAGAGCGTCAGGGTTTTATAGACAGCTATGTGGCTTTAATAGACAAAAAGAAGATCAATAAAAATTTCATTGTGTTTTGTCAAGTGCGTTTATCTAGGCATAGCAAAGATTACGTGGTACAATTTGAACGTGATATTAAAGCATTAGATGAAGTGGTGGCATGTTACCATATTAGTGGCGATTACGATTATCTTATAAAAGTAGTCACTCAAGATATGGAGTCTTACAGAGCCTTTGTGGTCAATAAATTAACTACCATTTCTCATGTAAGTCAAACCCACAGTTCTTTTGTTATTAATCCAGTTAAACAATCTGTTGGAATTAAGTTATAAGATTGGGTTAATATTTATAGAGTTTCTTAGATAAACTATAATCTTTTTATACATTTGTTTCCATTTCAAAAACTATAAATAATGAAGTCATATGATGTAGCTGTAATAGGATCAGGTCCTGGCGGGTATGTAGCTGCAATACGCTGCGCACAGCTGGGAATGAAAACAGCTTTAATAGAAAAATACAGTACGCTTGGGGGTACCTGTTTAAATGTAGGTTGTATTCCAAGTAAAGCATTATTAGATTCTTCACACCATTATCATGATGCGGTTAAGCATTTTGAGGAACACGGTATTGAAGTGCCTGGAGAAGTTAAAATTAATCTTGAAAAGATGATTGCTCGTAAGCAATCTGTAGTAGATCAAACGACATCTGGTATTAATTATTTAATGGATAAAAATAAGATCGATGTATTTCATGGTTTAGGCCAGTTTAAAGATGCAACACATATTACCATTAAAGGGGATAATAACCAGGAGATTGAAGCCAAGTACACCATTATTGCTACGGGTAGTAAGCCTTCTAATTTACCTTTTATAACTGTAGATAAAGAGCGTATTATTACCTCTACAGAAGCCCTAAAACTTAAAGAAGTACCAAAGCATTTGGTAGTGATTGGTGGTGGTGTTATTGGTTTAGAGTTAGGACAAGTATACAAACGTTTAGGTGCGGAGGTTACGGTTGTAGAATATATGGACCGTATTATTCCAACTATGGATGCAGGCGTATCCAAAGAGTTTTCTAAAGTACTTAAGAAACAAAAATTTAAATTACTTACTTCTCATAAGGTAAAAGCTGTAGATCGTAATGGCGACACTGTAGTTATAAAAGCAGATGATAAAAAAGGAAATGAAGTAGAATTATCTGCAGATTATTGTTTAGTTGCTGTAGGACGTAGTCCTTATACAGAAGGTCTTAATGCAGAAGCGGCTGGAGTAACATTAGATGACCGTGGAAGAGTTAATGTTAACGCACACTTACAAACTAGTGCTTCTAACATCTATGCTATTGGTGATGTGGTTAAAGGTGCTATGTTAGCACATAAAGCTGAAGAAGAAGGCGTATTTGTAGCGGAAACTATCGCGGGTCAAAAGCCACATATTGATTATAATTTAATTCCAGGAGTGGTTTATACCTGGCCAGAAGTTGCTGCGGTAGGAAAAACTGAAGAGCAACTTAAAGCCGCTGGTGTTGCCTACAAATCAGGACAATTTCCAATGCGTGCTTTAGGGCGTAGTAGAGCTAGTATGGATATAGATGGTTTTGTAAAAATATTAGCAGACAAAACTACCGATGAGGTCTTAGGGGTTCACATGGTAGGTGCTAGAGCTGCAGATATGATTGCCGAAGCTGTTGTTGCTATGGAGTTCAGAGCATCTGCAGAAGATATTTCAAGAATGTCTCATGCACATCCAACGTATACAGAAGCTATTAAAGAAGCGGCTTTAGCGGCTACAGAAGATCGTGCTTTGCACATCTAATAATTAAAATAGATTACTATAAAAAAAGAGGCTTTTTGCCTCTTTTTTTTGTCTTGTGTTATCGTCTTTTTTTCTTATTATGTTTGTTGTAATTTTTATCACCACGCGTTTTAGGCTTTTTATACTTTTTAGTAATTTCTCTACGGTAAGACCCGCCTTGATTGGTTTTTTTGTTTTTGTCTTTTTTCTCATGAAATGCCTCACCGCGTTCTTCAACATGTGCTGCTTTTAAGGGATTGTGGCGCTCTTTTATTTTATCGCGTTCTTCTTCTAGCAATTCATCAGATATTTTGATATGATGAGGGATTTGAGAAACGGGAATTTTAGTTTGCATTAAAGCCTCAATAGCCTCTTTGAAATCTTGTTCTTTTGGGGTAGAAAATAATATGGCATGTCCTAATTGTTCAGCCCTTCCTGTACGTCCAATACGATGCATATAATTTTCAGGATACTCAGGCGTATCAAAATTAATAACATGACTAATATTGGTAATATCCAATCCTCGAGCCATAACATCTGTAGCAATTAGGATACGGTGCGTGCCTTCTTCAAATTGTTCAATACTACGCAGTCTATAATTCTGAGTTTTATTGCCATGAATCACACAACACTCGCCATAAAAACGTTCATCAAGTAATTCAAAAAGTTTATCTGCCATACGTTTATAGGCCACAAAAATGAGGACTTTTTTGTAAACTTCTTTTTCAGTGATAAGTCCTTCAACCAAATTTACTTTAGTATGAAAATTAGGCACATCAAAACGTTGTTGTTCTATGTTATCTAAAGGGGTGCCAGAAACAGCTATAGTTATGGTTTGTGGTGCAATAAAGAACTCTTCAATTAGCACACCAACTTCTGTAGTCATAGTTGCTGAAAACATAATATGCTGGCGACGCTCGGGCAGTAAATCAAAAATATTTAGTAGTTGAAATCGAAATCCTAGGTCTAACATAATGTCCACTTCATCGATTATTACCTTCTGCACCGATTTAAGTTGTAAAGCTCTACTAACTGCAAGGTCATATAAACGCCCGGGAGTGGCAACCAATATATCAACACCTTGTGCAACATATTGTTTATGTGTATTCATATTTACCCCACCATAAACTCCCAGGATTCTATGGTTAATGTATTTTGAAAATTTTTCAGCCTCTTCAACCACTTGAACTACCAATTCTCGGGTCGGTACCAAAATTATTACTCTAGGATTAGTTTGTGTGGAATAAGGTAAGTTTTTTAAAACGGGAAGCAGGTAGGCTAAAGTTTTACCGGTACCAGTTTGTGCTATACCAACCACATCTTTACCAGAAGCAACCATGTTAAATGCTTTTGCTTGAATTGGGGTAGGATGTTTAAATCCTAAATCATCCAAAGCATTGTAAAGTGGTGTATTGAGCTTTAAATCGTTAAAGGTTATTGGTGTGTCTTCCATACTGCAAAAATAGAGATAACGATACGAGTTTAGCTATTATTAAAGAAATTAATTATATCATAGAAAAATATAATTTTTTTATATGAACTATTAATTACACCAGAAATCATTAGTAAATAAAGGTTTTAAAGATTGTTATGTAGTTAGATTAAAAGGCAACAAGAAATTATAATTTGCTATTTTATAAATCTTGGTAACTTTGTGGTTTTTAATTTTTGATTGTGCGCACTGCAAAAAGTTTTAAGATTGATGATATTCCTAAATTCAAAGCACAGCTTTTAGAATGGAGTAGAAAGTTTGATGAAATTGTTTGGTTAGATTCAAACTCGTACAACCAAACTTATGGTAAGTATGATGCTATTCTAGCTGTTGATGCGTTATCTGTTTTATCAACAAATTCAAAATCTGCGTTTAAAGAATTAAAACGTTATCAAAAAGAAATAAATGATTGGGTTTTTGGACATTTAAATTATGATTTAAAAAATAGTATTGAAAAACTATCCTCTTCAAATTTTGATGGTTTAGATTTCCCCGAGCTTCACATGTTTCAACCCAAAAGGTTGTTTTTTTTAAAAGACGATACCATTACTTTTAAATATCACGAAACTGTAAAGAATTTAATCAATTCAGATTTTAAAATTATTTCTAAAATTGAAATACTAGCCAAGGATAAATCTTCAAAAAACATCGAAATCCAATCTAGAATTTCTAAAGAATCATACTTGGATAAGGTAAATCAAATGTTAAGTTATATCCACAGAGGTGATATTTATGAAGCAAATTTTTGTCAAGAATTTTTTGCTACAAACACAAAAATTTCCCCTTTAAATGTATATAATCATTTGAATAAGATCTCTAAGCCTCCTTTTGCTTCTTTTGTAAAAAATGGGGATAAATATATTATGTCTGCATCACCAGAACGCTACATAGCTAAGCGAGGTAATGAAATTATTTCACAACCCATTAAAGGCACAGCCAAAAGATCGATTGATCATACCGAAGATTATACATTAAGACATAATTTAGGAGCTAATAGTAAAGAGCGTTCTGAAAATATTATGATTGTGGATTTGGTAAGAAATGATTTGTCTCATACTGCAATTAAAGGATCTGTGGTAGTTAAAGAGTTATGTGAAGTTTACTCTTTTGATCAAGTACATCAAATGATTTCTACTATTTCATCAAAAGTGAAAGAATCAACACATCCTGTAGATATAATTTCGTCTACTTTTCCAATGGGCAGTATGACAGGAGCACCAAAAGTATCTGCTATGAAAATTATAGAAGCACTTGAGGAAACAAAACGAGGTGTATACTCAGGTGCTGTAGGTTACATTTCACCTTCAAATGATTTTGATTTTAACGTAATTATAAGAAGTATTCTTTACAACGATTCAAATAAATATGTATCTTTCTCTGTAGGAAGTGCTATAACTTCCAAAAGTGACCCCAACCTTGAATATGATGAGTGTTTAATTAAAGCTCAGGCAATGAATTTAGCACTTAATCAATAATTTTTATGGTGATTTAATGATTTATTATGCTTCACGACTTCAAGTTACATGTTGATTCTAATTTAAAATTTTTAAATAATTCCAAGTTTTTAATTGCTGTTTCTGGTGGAATAGATAGTATTGTTTTAACACATTTGTGTAAACAAGCAAATTATAATTTTGCGATTGCGCATTGCAATTTTAACCTAAGAGGGGAAGAAAGTGATGCTGATGAGCTGTTTATTAATGAGTTAGGTGATTCGCTTAATGTTGAGGTATTTGTTCAGCATTTTGACACCCTTAATTATTCTGAATTAAATGGTGTTTCTATTCAAATGGCAGCGAGAACACTTCGTTATGAATGGTTTAATGATTTAAGCACCCAACTTAATTTTAAATATATCTTAACAGCACATCATCTTGATGATAGTTTGGAAACATTTATTATTAATTTGACCAGAGGAACGGGAATTGAGGGTTTATTAGGAATTCCTTCAGTAAATGACAATATAGTTAGACCATTATTGCCTTTTACAAGATCAGATATTGAATCTTTTGCTAAGGATTTTAAATTGGCTTGGAGAGAAGACCGTTCTAATGCCTCTACAAAATATCTCAGAAATAAAATTCGCCATAACATTATTCCAGAATTAAAAATTATAAATCCAAAACTAATTCAGAATTTTAAAAAGACCATAAATTATTTAAATGACACATCCGATTTAGTAGAATTAGCAATGGATGATTTCATGGACAATGCTATTAAAGGGGTTAATGATCTTGGAGTTCATTATGATATAGATAGTTTTAAGTCCAAATCCAACCCAAAGCCATACTTATATCATACTTATAATTCATACGGTTTTTCTCAATGGGATGATATTTTATCACTACTAGATGCACAATCAGGAAAATATGTGCAGTCAGAGACCCATCGTTTGTTAAAAGATAGGAATGAATTAATTTTATCTGAGTTATTAACTACAGATCAAAAAGGTTTTGAAATCATTAGTATAGATTCACCCGTAACCATACCCTCCGGGGTTTTACATTTTAGTTTAGAAGGAAACCCCTCTAATAAGAAATCACTACATACCATCTGTTTGGATTTTTATAAGTTAAGATTTCCATTAAAAGTAAGATTATCAAAGCCAGGCGATTATTTTTATCCCTTAGGAATGGAAGGACGCAAAAAGGTGAGTAAATATTTTAAAGATGAAAAAATGTCCTTGTTGGAAAAAGAACACACTTGGATACTTACTTCTGATGATAAAGTAGTTTGGATAATAGGTAAACGCTTTGATAAACGTTTCATGTGCTCTGATTCTTCAAACCAATACCTAACAATCACTTTGAAATAAACATTCCTAAAAAAATGTTAATAATTAGATTAAATACTAATTTGTTTAACTTATTTAAAGTATCTTTAAACAAAGCATTACATGATTTGTTAGTATTTAGTTTTAGTTTTTAAAAGCCTTTCATCTTGAAAGGCTTTTTTCTTTACCAATGATTTATTGCTTTTCAAAATAAATTTAAGTTGATGTTGTTTTATTTTTTTTTAAAATAAATATGTTTATTTATACTTTGTTAAAAATACTAATAAAATGGAAACCAACGAATTGTATCCTGTTTTTTTGAAAGTTAATGAATTGAATGTTTTAATAGTAGGAGGCGGTAATGTTGGTCTAGAAAAATTAACATTTCTTCTTAAATCAAGTCCTAGAGCTAATGTTGAAATTATTTCAGAAACATTTCATTCAGACCTAGTTCAACTTGCCAATAAACACAAAACGGTTAAGCTTACAAAAAAGTCCTATGATGTATAAGATTTATGTAATCGACATATAGTAGTAGGTTGTACAGACAGTAAGGCTACAAATCTTAAAATTAACCAAGATGCCAAAAAGCGATATCTGTTAGTAAATACTGCTGATACTCCAAACCAATGTGATTTTTATATGGGTGGTATTGTAACTAAAGGGAATGTTAAAATTGCTATTTCTACTAACGGTAAATCACCAACTACAGCGAAAAGAATAAGACAATTTTTAGAAGATATTATCCCTGAGGATATTAATAAATTGGTATTAAATCTTAATACATTCAGAAATAAAATTAAAGGTGATTTTGAAGTAAAAGTGGAACGACTTAATGAAGTAACAAAAGGACTTTTAGATAATTAGTTCCCAGTGTTAAATTGATTAGATTAGGTAACTTATCGTTATAAAAATTCTTATAGTCTTAATTTTTTTGTAATTTATAGACATTAAACTTAGTTTTTATGTTAAAAAAAATCTATGCCAGTGCATTATTTGGTGTAGAAGCATCAATAATAACCGTTGAAGTTAATGTTAGTAAGGGTATAGGTTATCATTTAGTTGGACTTCCAGATAATGCCATTAAAGAAAGTAATTACAGAATAGCCTCAGCACTATCAAATAATGGGTTTAAGATTCCTGGAAAAAAAGTCACTATAAATTTAGCGCCTGCAGATGTTCGTAAAGAGGGTAGTGCCTATGATTTACCGATAGCTATGGGGATTTTAGCTGCTTCAAATCAAATAAAATCTGAAGGGATAGGCGACATTGTAATTATGGGAGAATTATCTCTTGACGGCAATCTTCAATCTATTAAGGGGGTTTTACCTATCACTTTAAATGCAAAAAATTCAGGATTTAAGGCTGTTATTGTTCCTGTCCAAAATGTTCAAGAAGCAGCAATTGTTGAAGGTATTACCGTATATGGTGTTAAAAATATATCGGAAGTTATTGGGTTTTTTGATAAATCAAAACCTTTAATCCCCTATAAGAGAGATGTTAAAAATATTTTTAGTTCACATTTTAATCAGTTTGACTTTGATTTTTCTGATGTTAAAGGACAGTTTGGTGTTAAGCGTTGTATGGAAATTGCTGCTGCTGGCGGTCATAATCTGCTTCTAATTGGTCCACCAGGTTCAGGGAAATCTATGTTAGCTAAACGACTCTCAACCATCATGCCTCCAATGACTATGGAGGAATCAATAGAAACAACAAAAATACACTCTATACAAGGCACAATAGAAGGTTCTGGCATTATAACAAAACGTCCTTTTAGAAACCCACACCACACTATTAGTGATGTTGCCTTAGTTGGAGGTGGCCAATACCCTCAGCCAGGAGAAATTTCATTAGCACACAATGGTGTACTTTTTTTAGATGAACTGCCAGAATTTAAAAGAAGCGTTCTTGAGGTTATGCGACAACCACTAGAAGATAGAGAGGTTACCATCTCACGAGCAAAATTTAATATTACTTACCCTTCAAGTTTCATGCTAGTAGCAAGTATGAATCCTAGTCCCTCTGGATACTTTAATAATGATGATGCTCCTGTAAAATCAACTCCATATGAAATGCAACGCTACTTGAGTAAAATTTCTGGTCCACTTTTAGATAGAATAGATATTCATATTGAAGTCAATCCTGTACCCTTTGAAAAATTAACATCAAAAGATACTGCCGAGTGTTCATCAGCGATAAGATCTAGAGTGATTAAGGCACGCGCCGTCCAAACACAGCGTTTTGAAAATCATATTGGTATTCATTACAATGCCCAAATGCAATCTTCTCATATAAAAAAGTATTGCAGACTTTCAGACGCATCACTAACATTACTCGAAAATGCTATGAAGCAACTTAATTTGTCAGCTAGAGCCTATGACAGAATTTTAAAACTTTCCAGAACAATAGCAGATTTAGAACCTAAAAAAAATGTTATGCCACATCATATCTCAGAAGCTATACAGTACAGGAGTTTAGATAGACAGGCTTGGTTAGCACCATAAAAAAAGGAGTCATTTTTTTCAAAATAACTCCCAATAACAAACAACGTATATAACGAATACAATTCTAGTTCTAAATTAATGCCCTCTTTAGGTTTTGAAAAGATTTAATAATTAACATTCCGTTAATTAAATGTTACTTATGAGGTCTTTACATTTTGCCATAAGTTATCTTTGGGTAAAGGGGCATTAAAAGTCATTAATTCTTTAGTAACGGGATGAGATATTTTAAGAGTTTTTGCATGAAGATGAATTCCTCCATCAGTATTACTTCTATTAAATCCGTATTTTAAATCACCTTTAATAGGACTACCTATAGCTGCTAATTGTGTTCTGATTTGATGATGACGCCCAGTTTCAAGTTCGATTTCTAATAAACAATACTGGTCAAGTTTTTTTATTGTTTTGTAATGTAAAGTAGCTTTTTTACTTCCAGTAACTTCTTTTAAATACGCCTTACTTTTATTGTTTTTTGGATTCTTTTTTAACCAATGTACCAGAGTGTCCTTGTTATTAGTAGGACAATTCTTTACCATAGCCCAATATGTTTTATGAGCTGATTTTTCGGCAAACATTTTATTAAGTCTAGGTAAGGCTTTACTTGTTTTTGAAAAAAGAACAATTCCTGTAGTTGGTCTATCTAGTCTATGAACAACCCCTAAATATACATTACCAGGTTTATTGTATTTTTTTTTTAAATAAGCTTTTACAATATCACTTAATGGTCTATCTCCAGTCCGGTCGCCTTGAGCAATATCACCAACACGTTTATTTACTACAATAATGTGGTTATCTTCATATATAACCTGAAGATTTTCTGTGTTGGATACTATTTTATTCACTAATACTGTTCCTTTTCGTTTGGGAAGTCAACCGATTTAACGTCATCAACATACTGAGTAATAGCAGAAGTCATTTCCTCAAAAAGATTTAAGTAGCGTCTTAAAAACCTTGGGTTAAACTCATGAGTCATTCCTAACATATCATGTAGAACCAAAACTTGACCGTCTACTCCAGAACCAGCACCAATACCTATAATAGGTATTGATAATTGTTCTGCTACTTTTTTTGCTAATTTGGCAGGAATTTTTTCTAAAACAACCGCAAAACAACCAACGCGTTCCAACATTTTGGCATTTTTGATTAATTCATTAGCCTCTTCTTCTTCTTTAGCTCTAACGGTATATGTTCCAAATTTGTAAATGGATTGAGGGGTAAGACCCAAATGTCCCATTACAGGAATACCTGCGTTAAGGATTCGTTTTATAGATTCTTTAATTTCTTTTCCACCTTCTAATTTTACAGCATGTCCACCACTTTCTTTCATAATTCTTATCGCGGATCTAAGTGCTTCTTTAGGGTCACTTTGATAACTTCCAAATGGAAGATCAACAACTACTAAAGCACGCTCAACAGCTTTAATTACTGAAGAGGCATGATAAATCATTTGATCTAAGGTTATTGGCAATGTGGTTTCGTGACCAGCCATAACATTACTTGCAGAGTCGCCAACTAATATGACATCAACTCCTGCAGAGTCAACAATTTTAGCCATTGTATAATCATAAGCAGTTAACATTGAAATTTTCTCATTATGAGTTTTCATCTCAACAAGAGACTTTACAGTAACCCTTTTATATTCTTTTTTTGCAGTAGACATTCTTTAAATCTATTTAAGGTTGTAAAATTAGCAAATTAATAGGCATTTTGTTCGAACATGCTATAAGAACTTAACATAAATTGTTTTTCGCTTTATACAAATCATGACAGCTTGTCATAAAACTAGAGATGGCACAATGATTGTCATTAGGTTATAGAGTTTAATATTAATGCACATTAAGTAAAGATTATATATTATGAGTAAAATAATTGGTATAGATTTAGGAACTACCAACTCATGTGTTTCTGTAATGGAAGGTAATGAGCCCGTAGTGATTCCTAACGCTGAAGGTAAAAGAACAACTCCTTCTGTTATCGCTTTTGTTGAAGGCGGCGAAATTAAAGTTGGTGATCCAGCGAAGCGTCAAGCTGTAACTAACCCAACAAAAACGGTTTATTCAATCAAACGTTTTATGGGAAATAAGTACTCTGAGTCTCAAAAAGAAGCAGATAGAGTACCTTACACTGTCAAGAAAGGTGATAATGATACACCTAGAGTAGATATTGATGGACGATTATACACGCCTCAAGAATTATCTGCTATGATTCTTCAGAAAATGAAAAAAACAGCTGAAGATTACTTAGGTAATTCTGTTACTGAAGCTGTTATTACAGTTCCAGCATATTTTAACGATGCACAACGTCAAGCAACCAAAGAAGCTGGTGAAATTTCTGGTTTAAAAGTTAGAAGAATTATCAATGAGCCTACAGCTGCTGCTCTTGCATACGGTTTAGACAAAAAAGGTACAGATCAAAAGATTGTTGTATTTGATTTTGGAGGAGGAACGCATGATGTTTCTATTCTAGAATTAGGAGATGGTGTTTTTGAAGTACTTTCTACAGATGGTGATACACATTTAGGTGGTGATGATGTTGATGAAAAAATAATTAATTGGTTGGCAGACGAATTTAAGACTGAAGAAAACATGGACCTTAAACAAGATCCAATGGCTTTACAACGTCTTAAAGAAGCTGCAGAAAAAGCTAAAATCGAATTGTCAGCTTCTGCACAAACAGAAATTAATTTGCCTTACATCACAGCTACAGCTAGTGGTCCAAAACACTTGGTTAGAACTCTAACCCGTTCTAAGTTTGAACAATTAATAGATGATTTAGTAAAACGTACTATTGAACCCTGTAAATCGGCACTTAAAGCTGCTGGATTATCTACTGGTGATATCGATGAAATAATTCTTGTAGGAGGTTCTACGCGTATACCTGCTGTACAAGCTGCTGTTGAGTCTTTCTTTGGTAAATCACCAAGTAAAGGTGTTAACCCAGATGAGGTTGTTGCTGTAGGTGCAGGTATTCAAGGTGGTGTTCTTACTGGTGATGTGAAAGATGTACTTCTTTTAGATGTTACTCCATTATCACTTGGTATTGAAACTATGGGTAATGTAATGACTAAGCTCATTGAAGCCAATACTACGATTCCTACAAAAAAATCGCAAGTATTTTCTACAGCAGCGGACAATCAACCTTCTGTTGATATTCATGTATTACAGGGAGAACGTCCTATGGCTGCAGATAACAAAACTATTGGTCGTTTTCAATTAACTGATATCCCACCAGCTCCTAGAGGAGTTCCTCAAATAGAAGTTACATTTGACATTGATGCTAATGGTATTATCAATGTATCTGCTGCAGACAAAGCAACAGGTAAATCTCAAAACATTAGAATTGAGGCTTCATCGGGACTTACTGAAGAAGAAATTGAGAAAATGAAGCAAGAAGCAGAAGCTAATGCAGAAGCAGATGCCAAAGCAAAAGAAACAGCTGATAAACTCAATAACGCTGATGGTATGATTTTCCAAACTGAAAAACAATTAAAAGAGTTTGGTGATAAATTATCTGATGATAAAAAGGCTCCAATTGAGGCGGCTTTAGAAGAGCTTAAAAAAGCATATGAATCTAAAGATTTAGCATTAATTGATCCAGCTCTTGAAAAAATCAATGAAGCATGGAAGGAAGCTAGTGAGGAGATGTATAAAGCTCAAGCTGAGGCTCAAGGTGCTTCTGGAGCGGATGCAAATGCTCAAGAGTCTGGTTCAGAAGGCTCTGAGACTAGCGATGTTGAAGATGTAGATTTTGAAGAAGTTAAGTAATAACACTTAGTTTTATAGAATAAAAGCACAGTCCCTTAACTGTGCTTTTTTTATTTTAATTTTTTCCTGTTCACTTAAATACAAAGTGTATATTTGAGAGCACACCATTATAAATTTTTATGTCTAATTCTCTTAGTGATTTATTAAATATTAAGCATCCCGTAATACAAGCGCCAATGTTTTTGGTTTCAAATACTAAAATGGTTATAGAAGCTATGAATAGTGGAATTGCAGGTTGTATACCAGCTTTAAACTACAGAACTTTAGATGAACTTAAGGCAGCCATAATTACACTACAAAAAGCAAAGGTTACAGGAGGTGCATTTGGATTTAACCTTATTGTCAATAAATCAAATTTTAAATACAAAGACCAATTAGAGGTGCTTTGTGAATATGGGTGTGATTTTATTATTACCTCACTAGGTAGCCCCGAGGAAACTATTAAAAAAGCTAAAATAAAAGGTATCAAAGTATTTTGTGACGTTGTTGATGTTAAATTTGCTAAAAAGGTAGAGCATTTAGGTGCAGATGCTATTATAGCTGTTAATAATCAAGCTGGAGGTCATAGGGGAGGAAAGGGACCTGAAGCTTTAATTTCTTCAATAAAGTCCGAATGTAAAATCCCAGTTATTTCAGCAGGGGGCGTTGGGTGTAAATCAGACATAGAGCAAATACTGTCATATGGAGCTGCAGGAGTATCTGTTGGTAGTCCTTTTATAGCTTCAATTGAATCTGATGTTTCTGAGGCTTATAAGCAAGCTTGTGTTGATTATGGAGGTAAAGATATTGTGGTAACAGAGCGTATTTCAGGTACACCTTGTACTGTTATTAATACGCCTTATGTTCAAAAAATTGGTACCAAACAACCATGGTATGAAGCGCTATTAAATAAAAATAAACGCCTTAAAAAATGGGTCAAAATGATTCGTTTTTCCATAGGAATGAAAGCAACTCAAAATGCTGCGTTTAAGGCTACTTACAAAACGGTTTGGGTGGCAGGTCCTAGTATAGAGTACACCAAATCTATTCGCCCAGTTAAAGCAATAGTAGCTGAATTAGTAGATTAACTATTACCAAGATTTAAAATAAGTTCTTGATCTATTTCATGCTTACCATCAAATGCAATAATATTTAATCTTTTTCCAAAAAGTTGTCTCGATTTATTAATTTCAACATCAAGAAGTTTGTTATTAAGTAAGGGGTCACTAAGACCATAACTTAGCCACACTTTAGTTTTCTTAGAAAGAAAATTAAAATCTGATTCTTTAAGTTCTTCAGGTATTTTACCGGACATAATTACAATGTCATTTACATTTAACTTTTTATAAACTAAATATCTAAGCATAACCGAAACACCTTGCGAAAACCCCATAAATATATTAGGTATTACTGGTTTTTCTTGGTTTAATATTTCATCAAAATATCTAAAAATATTATGTTGTTCTATTTGGGTGTTTTCTTTAGTTAACCAACATGCTCCTACACGTTTTGTTTGAGTTGAGTGGTAATATTTACTTGGTGCTTGCGGAGCTATTATATAATTTTTTTCTTTTGGAATATTTAAAAAATTATTTAAAAAATAATGACTTAATTGACCAATTCCATGACAAGCAAACCAAATGTTTTGATTTTTATCGATAGT
>ERZ802830.3139-NODE-3139-length-14321-cov-5.82083_pt1 | contig 14321 bp, 14 predicted proteins | sample MGYA00345654_ERZ802830 | MGnify/ENA primary metagenome ERZ802830 (study PRJEB30503, sample SAMEA104212375) | marine metagenome | biome: Westerlies Biome; feature: [SRF] surface water layer (ENVO:00010504) within the epipelagic zone...; material: water... | reverse complement strand
GGTTGGTAATAACCATATAAGATTAAGTTTTTGTGATATTAAACAATTTCAAATGACAAAAGATTTTGTAAGTTTGTTCTAAACTTAAATCTTTATCATGAAAAATAAAATTTGGATTCTCGTCCTTGTTGCCTTGGCTGTAGCAATTTACTTTTATACAAAAGACTGTTCAAAAAATTCGGTCTGTGAAAAATCTTCAACTGAAAAAGTTATTTCCGAAAATGAAAACCAGGAGGCTGCTGAAGAAATGCCTGAAGTTGAAGAAAATTCAGAAGACAATCCAGAAACAGTTTATTAGTATTTCATTCAATATACGAGAGAGAAATCGAACCGGTATTGAAAATTGTACTACATTTCTTTGACAACAATAAATGTTGCTGTCGCTCCAGTTGATAGGTTCCATTGGTTGGAGGACAATAGCTTTTGGTCTTCATCAAAAACCCTGAGTTCTGCTGTATTGGGACCAGATGAGCCTTGATTTAAGGCTCTGAAGTCAAATTTGTTAAACCCTGGCTTTAAGTCAATTGTCATGATGAAGTATTGATTTTTGAGGTACAAGTCCTGCAATAAAATTTCATCGTTGAGCAAGATTTGAACACGATCTCCATCTTCGTACTCAAAATCACGACATACGATTATTGCTTTGTTTGAAGTCGTGTTAACATCCCCCAAATAAGTATCTCCTAGATACCCCATGTTGGCATTGTCTTCCTCACGTTTGCGCAGTCGTTTGAGATAAGGTGCAGATGCGTCCAGAAATTGTTCTTTGGCAAAAAGAGATTTGTTGGGTTCATCTTTTTTATTGAGGAAGGAAAAATCATCAACTGCATTTTCATTGGTCATAATCCCCAAAACAGGTTTGTTGGGTGAGGGGAAAATTGGGCTTTCACCCTGATTCTCTTGTCCAAAAACACATAATGAACTAGCAAAAAAAGTACCAATTACTAACGATTTCCGTAGCGTAGTCCGACTGCTGTGCCAAAAAAACATAAGCCCAAATTTACAAGAATAAGCCCAAACGTACCGAACAAAAACCATGCCTCATCATTTGACTTCGCAATAATCGCCTCCCCAACTACGCTTATGCCAGCACCCACAAGTGCTAGCCCAATGACTGCGTACCAGAACCATTTTTTACGTAGATTTTTTTCCAAAGTATTTGTTATATCGCATATAAGAAATGAACCCAACCAGAGAAACAATGGCAATCGAATAATACACAAAGCTTGGGGTTATCACCTTATCACCACTCGCATAAGAATGCAAGCCAACCAAATAGAAATTTACACCAAAATAGGTCATAATGATACTTGCAAAAGCAATGACGGACATGAGGTTAAACAACCATTTGCTACGCATACCAGGGATCAATCGCATGTGTAAAACAAATGCATAAACGAGGATGCTAATCAGTGCCCAAGTTTCTTTTGGGTCCCAACCCCAATACCTTCCCCAACTTTCGTTGGCCCATTGTCCGCCGAGAAAGTTCCCAATGGTCAGCATCACTACACCAACAGTGAGTGCTAGCTCATTGACCACTGTCAACTCATCAATTGTCAATCGGATTCGTTTTTGGGTTTTTTTGGTTGTCAATATCATCAGAATCATTGCTATGAATCCTACAATCATGCCCAAGGCAAATGGACCATAACTTCCAACGATAACAGCAACGTGTATCATCAGCCAATAGCTATCCAATACAGGTACAAGATTCGCAATTTCGGGATCCATCCAGTTCCAGTGTGCAATCATCAATATCATAGAGGCAACAAAAGCAGTAGCTGCTATGGTTAGCTTTGATTTACGCCCAAAAGCAAGTCCGATTCCAACAGTGGCCCATGCTACATAAAGCATTGACTCATAGGCAGCACTCCATGGTGCATGACCCGAAATGTACCAACGAGCTCCCATCCCTACTGTTTGAAGAACAAAAAGTAAAGCAATAACCCCTATACAAATTTTAGTTAAAAAGCTGAGGATACGAACATCAAAAAGAATTTGAAAAATAAGAACGAAAAACATCAATGTACCAACGTACATGTACCAAGCAAAAAGCTTTTTGAAAATATCATATTTGTTGTACATGACTTCAGCCTCAACTTTATCAGCTGAAGGCATGATATCATTTCCATATTTTCTTTGAAATCCTGAGATGCTATCCAACAATCCGTCAGCATGCTCATAGGCACACTGTCGCAGCGCTCCCAAATACAAAGGCATCACATTGGCGACATATAAAGAGTCAACCCCTTCAAAAAAATAATCAGTTGCCTCCTGGAATGAGACCCATTTGTCATTTTCGCTCTCTGGAACAGGAAAGATTCGAAGTATTTTTCCTTCAATTGCACTATACAACAGATTGATTCTTCGATCTGTTTCAATAAAATCTTTCTGAAATTGATTGGGGTTTGCAGCTTTGTATGCACCCTCAAGAGGCTGTGCCAATTTGTAATTACCACTTTTATCAAAAAAATCAACAAAAGAAGCATATTTTGCTTTTTCGTCTACACCAGCAATTCTTCGTAGGCTATCGTTACCTCTTTTCAAATAGATAAACGGGACCTGATACCAGAGCAAAGGGTTTTGCTGTATGGATAATAAAACTTGGTCGGCGTTTAATGATTGATAGGTATCTGATTTGCTCACCTTTCTAATGAGCTCAGATGCAAATGTATTTGCTGGTTTCATACGCCCACCCAAGTCTTGAATCACTAGTTTTCCAAATTTATCAGCGTGTGATGTAGGAACTGCTTGACGAATCAACAGCGAGTCGATGTTTTGAGATGCACTCTGCTCGTGCTGATGAGTTTGAGCGTTCAAGGATAACCCAAACAACAGCACGATTGCAGTGAGAGATGCCTTTTTAACTCTTATTTTTTCGAGTTGAGTTGAAAGTGATTTAAATCTAGTTTTTCCGAAAAAAAGAATCCCAATTAAGCCAATATAAAGAAGGAAATAACCAACATAAGTAATCCATGTTCCCCAAAAATCATGATTCACTGACAAGATTGTCCCCTTTTCGTCGGGATCAAAAGATGCTTGAAAAAAACGATACCCCCTATGGTTAAGGATGTGATTCATATAGATATCATGATCGAATGGAGGGTAATCAGCCACGCTGACTTTACTCATAAAACTGCTGTAACTCTTTTCTGTTCCAGGATATTTTTCAGCGATAAAGTCATTCAACTTTAAAGCAAATGGAAGTTCGCGCTGCAAAGAGCCATATTGAACCCAAAAGTCTAATCCCCCTAGAGAAACTTGTTTGGGGTCATTTGTAAAGCCTTTTGCACCTAAAACCTGTACAGTTTGAGACAACCCTTCAGTACTGATTTTTAGTGTTAATGCATCTTGAATTGCTTCTTCGTCTTTTACGATTTGATATGAACCTCGTATTGCTTGATCAGGAAAAACAAACTGCATTCCAGCCATTGAATATAAAGATCGAAAGCGAAGTGGTGTTTGCACATCGGCTGACACATCTTCAATGGATTGCGTAGCCATTTGCATCGCAGTTCCAGAGAATGGAGTATTAATCGTGTAATCATTATTGGTTTGATCCCATTCGATATTTATTGCGCCGTCTGTTGGGTTATTAAAGGTAAATAGTACATTATGAATGTTCACAATCTCGCCAAAACCGATATAGTGATCGTGGCGATTTCCATCACCAGACTCTACAATCTTGATGTAATAATCACCCTTTGGATCTTCAACCAAACTTTCAGCTGCATTGGAAATAAAATCAACGTATTCAATTGAAAACTTCTGCTCATCAAAGGAACTTCTCCAACGAAAGTTATTGTTCGTAGGCTCTGCAAACAAAAAGTCATCTTGTAATTTTTTTCTTTGTAATGCACCATCCATTTCACCATCGACAAGAACAGTGACATAGGTCTTTTCACTCAAAAAAGTGTTTGTTGTTTCACTTTCACGAATAGGCATGACACCCTCAAATCCAAAATAGCGTGTAACAAAAGCACCAAGTATGATTAAAATCCAAGCACCGTGCAACAGTAGGATGGGCCATTTTTCCCATCGCAACAAACGATATTTTTTGATGTTGCCAACGAAGTTGATAACAAATACTCCCATGATCGCCTCAAACCACCAAGCGTTATATACCCAAATCCTAGCAGTGGCAGTATTGTGGAAACTTTCGACAAAAGTACCCACAGCCATCGCTATACAAAAAACGATGAAAAGTATAGATGTAAGGCGAGTTGAGAATAAAAAACGAACCAATATCATGGCTTGTTTCATAGCTTTTTTTTTCAAAATTAAGGCATAACTAACAATTATCCTACTGTTAATTAGTGCATTATAAAATAAATTGGTTGCAAAAAAAAGGAATCCTAAAAAAGGAAGTCAGTTATGCAATTAAGAAATCAGATCAAACATCTGCCAAACTTATTGTACCCACTTATTAGAAAAATCACAGTCTCTGTATGAGCGATTTACATTGATAAAAGTGTCATCAATTTTTTCACCCATCCATTCTTGAATCGTGTTCAATTGTTTCTCTTTCAAGGCTAAATCTTTGATTTTAACATAGTCATTTGCAAAATCGGCAGTGTGTTCATTGTAGCGATTGGTGACCATTAAAATCTTATATTTCTTATTTCCAGATCTATCTTCCTCAATCACTGGAGGTGAGATTTGGTTGTCTTCAAGGTTTAAAATTTGGTTGTAAATCTCAGGATCTAGTTTTGTCAATTCGAATCTTGTATCTCCAGAAGTTGGATTAATCAAAACACCCCCATTAGATGCTGTGTCCTTATCATCTGAAAATTCAAGTGCGGCATCGGAGAAAGATATTTCTTCATCTTGAATTCTCTTGCGAATCAATTCAAGTTTTTCTTTTGCTTCACGAAGTTCTTTAGCAGAAACCTCTGGCACAAGAAGAACATGGCGCACATCAATAAGTTGACCTCTAATCTTGTCGACTGTTACGATATGCCATCCAAAGTCGGTTTGAAATGGTTGTGATATTTCTCCTTCTCTTAGTCGATAGGCTTGATCTCTAAATTCTTTCACCATCACTGGTCGCTTGCGATCAAGGGTATATCGACCGCCACGCGATCTTGAACCTGGATCTTGTGAATATAAAATCGCTTTGGAGGCAAAACTCGAACCATTTTCGAGTACATCATTGCGCATGGTTTCAAGCAAACGGATTGACTTTTCAACCTCTTGATCAGTTGGCGTTGGATCAATAACAATTTGTGCAATTTCAAGTTCAGCCCCAAAAACAGGTCGTTGATTTACTGGAATTTTATCAAAAAAAGTACGCACCTCTTCTGGCGTAACTTCAATTTCTTCAACGATACTGGCCTGCATCCGCTGTGAAAGTTGTTGTACACGATTGATGTCAAAAAGTTCATTTCTGAAGCTTTGCTCATCTTTTTTCTTATAAAATTCAAGAACCTTTTCCATGCTTCCGAGTTCTTGAACAAAATAATCGATCGTTCTACCAACATAATCATTGATTTCTGCATCGCTGACTTCCAAGCTGTCTTGCTCTGCGTGGTGGGCATACAACTTATCTTCCATAAGTTTTCCAAGCAAACTGCACTTTTCAATATTTCCAGTGGGAATTCCCTGCGATTGCAAATCGATGTAAGCTTTTTCGATATCAGAATCAAGAATCACATAATCGCCAATCACTGCAGCGACACCATCGATCTTTATTCTTTGAGGGGTTGGTATACTGTCTGTTTGTGCATGACCAAATTGAATGGCTCCAAAAAAAGTAAAAACACAAATTGAACGAATCCAACTATTCATAAACATCATATATATTTTGACGCAATCCTTCTTCAATTATTTCTCGATCGAGCTGTCGCATCAATTCCAGTTTTCTTTTGTTGATTAAGATTTGCTTCAACGTTGGCGCGACATAATCTAAAGGTGCCAAATCGTTACGTAAAACAACTTCTTCAACGACAACCAAATATACTTCTAAAGAATCTTGTAATTCAAAGAATGTGTCATTTTTTAAGAAATTTTTATAACGTCTCTCCGAAATTGAAGGCAATCGATTAAAAAACTGAGAAGCCTGAACCCATATTGAATCATTCAAAGAGTAGGTCGTAAACTGAAGAGCAATCGAATCCAGAAAGACTTTATCATCTTCGTTAAATCGCCGAATGCTTTTACGAATCGATCGAAGGTTATAATTTTCATTTCGCACGCGCACGTATCGCCCACGCAGAAGATCTTTATTTGTTTTAAAATTCAATTTGTTTTGTTCAAAATAGGATTCAATTTCTTCCTTTTCAACGATTGAGTCCAACTGTGACTGAATTGCCTTGTCCTTGTAGGTTTTGACATACAGGTCGTTGCGATAGGTGCTGACCAATTCTTCAAGACCTTTCTTCTCACGTGAACTCAAATTGATTTCTGCTTTTTTTAGATATAACAACTCCTCTGCCCATTCATTTATTGTTCTCCTTGTGATTTGTATGCTATCGCTTCCATTGGGTCCAATTTGATCTTCTATTTCTGATACAAATAAAAAATCCTCGCCAACTCTCGCAACTGCATTTGATTCCTCATTTGTAGGTAAATCACATGAACAAATAAGTAATAGAATTATAAGATAAATGGATTTCATTTGACTATCGAGAATAATTGGGTGCTTCCTTGGTTATGGCAACATTATGTGGATGGCTTTCTTGGATACCAGATGAGGTTATTTGCACAAATGTAGCCTTGTCTTGTAGATCTTGAATGTCTTTTGCGCCACTATACCCCATTCCAGAACGAAGACCCCCAACAAACTGATGAATGCTCTCGTACAATTCCCCCTTATATGGTACTCTTCCGACAATCCCCTCAGGAACTAGTTTTTTGATGTCGTCTTCTACATCTTGAAAGTAACGATCTTTACTCCCCTGTCTCATGGCCTCTACGGATCCCATCCCACGATAGGATTTAAACTTTCTGCCTTCAAAGATAATTGTCTCACCTGGCGACTCTTTTGTTCCTGCCAACATAGATCCAAGCATAACAGATTGTGCGCCAGCTCCTATTGCCTTCACAATATCACCAGTGTATCGCACACCTCCATCTGCAATGAGGGGTATACCTTTCTTCTCTAAGATTTTTGAAACTTCTAAGATGGCCGAAAATTGTGGATATCCAACTCCTGCAACTACACGCGTCGTACAAATTGATCCAGGACCAATCCCAACCTTTACGCCGTCTGCCCCTGCTTCTGCTAAGAAAGAAGCTGCCTCAGCTGTTGCAATGTTTCCAACAACAACATCTAAATCTTTATATTCTTTTTTTATTTTTTTAAGCACATCCACAACTCCTTGTGTATGCCCATGTGCTGTGTCAATCACAACCCCATCAACCCCAGCGTTTACCAAAGCAGAACAGCGCTCCAAAACGTCTTGTGTTACCCCTACTGCAGCAGCAACGCGAAGACGCCCATAACTGTCCTTGTTTGCGTTGGGTTTTAAACTCACTTTGGTAATATCTCTAAAGGTGATAAGACCCACCAGTTTATTGTCCTTATCAACAACAGGTAACTTTTCGATTTTATGTGCTTGCAATATCTCTTCAGCATCCGACATTGATAGACCTTCTTGAACTGTAACTAGGTTTTCAGATGTCATCACTTCCATTACAGGGCGTGCTTGATTCTTCTCAAAACGCAAGTCTCGATTGGTAACGATTCCAATCAGTTTTTGTTTGGCATCAACGATCGGAATTCCACCAATACGATACTCAGCCATCAGATTTTGAGCATCTGAAACAAGAGCTGTGGTGGGCAATGTCACAGGGTCGATTATCATCCCTGACTCTGCACGTTTTACTTTTCGAACTTTTTCAGATTGGGCTTCAATACTCATGTTTTTGTGAAGTACACCTAGCCCCCCTTCTCTAGCCATGGCAATGGCCATTTGGCTTTCAGTAACTGTATCCATTGCAGCGGAAACGATTGGAACGTTGAGGGGTATATTTCTTGAAAATTGAGATTGGATATTGACGTTTCTCGGAAGTACCTCGGAGTATGAAGGCACCAACAGAACATCATCGTAAGTCAAACCTAATCCAGAGATTTTTGATGGCTGTTTGGACATAGCAACTATTTTACAATTAGTTGCATGCAAATATACTAAATTAAATGCCAAACTAGCTTGAAAACAAACGAAGGTGTTTGAGGATGATAACCACTGCTGCAGTATAGGCCAATGTCATTGCGATTCCAGAGATAATCACTACATATCTAAACCATTCAACGCCATACCATATCAGATATAATCCCCCGAAAGTGAGAACTATGGAGACAAAGGGCTCGATGATCAAAAAAAGCTTAAGGCGTTGATTGATTGGTGTTTGTGCCAACAAAAATCCCGTCATAAAAAACAACATTGACATGCTTAAGATGTGCGTATGGACTATGGTCAACATTTCTTGGGCACTCTTTTTGAATTTCATGACCATCGTATCCTCATCATCTTCATTGCCATTGTAATGCTCTACAAGTCCATCGGGGTTTGTGCTATTGGTTTCACCAACAAAACGAATACCTGTGTAAAATCCGATGGAAAGAACAATGAGAAAGCATGTGATAAGGGCTCGCAAAGGATAACTCCATTTGTCAATGGTTGGTATCATATATGATCAAAGTTGTCCATTTCACTCAGCAATTCATTGACTGCGTTGGTCATGGAATAAACAGAGATTGTAGCACCTGAAATGGCAGCGACATTTTCACCAACAGAAAAGTTTGTGTTGGTTGATTTGCCAGTAAATTGTTTCAACCAGCGATTACTACCAATTTCACCCCCATAATCCTCTCGATAAACCAAAACGCTTATTTTCTTGATGATTAAATCTTGATCGAAAACTACGAGATATTCGAAGGTGTCTGTTTTGCTTGGGGCAGTACCAACGAAAGCATAACCCTTGAGTAAGTCTTTATCAAAAACATTATAAAGATTACCAACAACATCGTTTACTTCAAAATTGTTTTGGATCAATTGCAAATCGTCTGTGTCGTATGTTTTCTCTATGAGCTTTGTTGCTTTCTTTAGCCCGCGATCAGATTGAGCCGAGAGCTGAAAGGAAATCAGAATAAAAAGAATAACGTATTTCAAAGCAATTTTTTAAGATTTTAAATATACATCAAAATAACACACCTAATCCCATATTCAATTGACCAACTGCAGCAGAGCCATCAACAGCTGTTGCTTTTGACTGATAATCTATTTTAAAAACAGCACCATTGGCAATGTGATAGGACAATCCAAAGGTTGTTTCGTTGCGATGATATGCATCATTGGCAATTAGACTCCCAGCAGTTTTTTGGTGGGTGTTGAAGTTTTCGTAGCGTAGAAATAAGTCCAATTTCTGAGAACGATCGATTGGTAATAGGTTATAAGCCCCTTCAATATAATAACCCCCCATCGCTGATCCTAGGTCAGTCGTGCCGGCAAGGTTGTAGGCCTCTGTATCGCTTAGGCTAGCAGCAATTAGCTGCCCTCTTGACGAGAAACGTCCATTCACATATCGATAGTCAAAACCAAACATTGATAGTCCTACTTGTGTATTGCTTTGTTCTGGGATTGATGTTTGGGTATTGCCTGCATAATATGACAGCCCAAGTTTGAGTTTTGGCAACCCATAATATTCAACTCTACCTGCAAAATTTGCATCCGATGCAACTGATTCAGCTCCCTTTTGACGACCATTCCGAAGTCCATCTGATCCTCTTAGTTTGTAATTTTCCCCATAGGAAAGAAATCCATTCATAAGATATGCTTGATAACGCAGCGAAGCACTATTGACACGACCAGAAACACCAAGCCCCATTTCACGCCATGTTGAAGGAACGACAAAATTGTCTAGGCTTGGTCGTTCGACACCATTATAGGTGGTAGGCTCATGATACTCATTGATAATCCCCATTGGAACAAGCATTAAACCACCTCGCAGATTCACGCCATCAGCTACAGAATAGTTCACAAATGCCTGTTCTACATATACTTCTTTTACGTGTTCAAATTCAATTTCTGTCACAAATGAAGTTCGATCATCAAATTTATAAGCGAAAAGCATCACCAATCGTTGTACATCAATTTCTGCTGGAGTTGATGAATCCTCAAGGTTGTTGTATGTCACTTCAGCATATCCCCCAATCGAAAGACCACTATCTGTTAATAGAAGTTTGTTGAGTTGTGTGGATGCACTGTTGTATTGGTCTTGCGTATATCCAAAACAAGAGATCATCAGCGTGAAAAACAATATTTTCTTAGTCAATGCTTATTTAGATTAATTAAATATAAGGCAAAGATACGCCTACGACAACAACTGGCAAATTAATTTAGATTTATTTTAAATAAATAACTAACGATACTTTGTGAATAATTTTTTGCCCTGGTTCATTGCAGATTCAAATCGAGTCGGATGTATGCCAGTATTTATCCCTTCTTCGGTGAAAAACGTGAGTAATTTTTCTGTTGGCATATTCCCCAGCAAGGCATCACTTGCCATTGGGCAACCCCCAAAACCATGTATTGCTCCATCAAATCGTTGGCACCCTGCGTCGTAAGCAGCAGAGAGTTTTTCATATCCATTGTTGGGATGTGTGTGGAAATGAGCACCAAACTCCACAGAGGGATATGCTGGTATTATCTTCGAGTATACATAAGAGATGTCCTCAGGTACTGCTTGCCCAACAGTGTCGGAAAGTGAAATAATTTCGATTCCCATACCTGCGAGTTGATCTGTCCATTTCGATACGATATCAACACTCCAAGGGTCTCCATAGGGGTTCCCAAATCCCATTGAAAGATAAACGACAAGTGTTCTGTTGTGTTTGTCGCTCAATGCTTTGATTTGCTCCAGAACTTGTAGGGATTCTGAAATTGTTTTGTGTGTATTTCGCATTTGAAAGTTTTCAGATATTGAAAATGGATATCCAATAAATTGAATTTGTTCGAAATCAATTGCTGCTTGCGCCCCTCTTAGGTTGGCAACGATTGCCAACAATTCTGTTGTTGAGTCAGATAAATCCAGTTGATTTAGAACTTTGGCAGTGTCGCGCATTTGTGGCACTGCTCTTGGAGAAACAAAGCTCCCAAAATCAAGCGTATGAAATCCAACACCAAGAAGGAACTTAAGGTACTCAACTTTTATTTCTGTGGGAATAAAAGACTTTACACCTTGCATTGCATCTCTGGGACATTCGATGATTTTAGGACGTATCATAGTGTCAAATGTACAGAATTGTACTGCATTTTAGCTTAGGTAATCGAGAGGATTTTATGTAATTTTACAATCGAAAAAGAAAAATTGAAATACGATGATAGAAACTACATCTCAGCTTGATGAATATCGTTCTGCACTAATCAATCACCCACTCTACAACGCCATGAACTCTATAGACGCAATACAGCGTTTTATGGAAACTCACGTATTTGCAGTTTGGGATTTTATGTCGTTGCTAAAGCGATTGCAACTCGATCTCACTTGCACATCGATCCCTTGGACACCTGTCGGGAATCCAGTGACACGAAGGTTGATCAACGAAATCGTATTTGGAGAAGAAAGTGATGTCGATCAAAATGGCAATGCCACGAGTCACTTTGAACTCTATATCAAAGCGATGGAAGACATTGGTGCTGATACAAGTGCGATTAAATCATTTATCCAACAACTCGAACAAGGAGAAACTTGGGAAAAAGCAATTGTCAATTCAGGTGCAAGTCAGGCTGCCAAACAGTTTGTTCAACAAACAATGGACTGTGTCGAAAATGATCCCATTCATGTTGTTGCAGGTGTATTCACCTATGGTCGAGAGGATTTGATCCCAGATTTGTTTATTTCCATTGTTCGCGAACTGAGTGAAAAAGGGCATTCTGGTGCAAATACTTTGGTGTATTATCTCGAACGTCATATCGAAATCGATGGAGATGAGCATGGACCCATGGCACTACAAATGATTGACGAACTGTGTGAAGGCGATCCCATGAAAAAAGAAGAAGCTACCCTAGGTGCCAAACGAGCACTCAAAAGCAGGATTGAACTTTGGGATGCAATTGCCAATCAAATCTAATTTGATTTTAATAAATTTATACACTTAAAACATCATTGATTATGAAAAATCTACTGTATCTAAACTTACTTTTTGTTATTTTTTCTTGTGCTACAGAAGCACAAAAAACAGTTGTTGATTATGCCGAAAGCATTACTGAAGCAGAGTTAAAAACACACCTCTATACCTACGCATCTGATGAATTTATGGGTCGTGAAGCAGGGACTGAAGGGGAAACCTTGGCAATCAACTTTTTAAAAGATTATTATGAATCCACTGGCGTTTCTGCTGGATCTACAGATAGTTCATATTTTCAAGAGATGACAGTCACTGACAGACAAGGGAATTCGATTGATAGTTATAATGTGTTGGCATATATAGAAGGATCAGACAAGTCGGATGAAGTTTTGGTCATCACAGCGCATTTGGATCACATCGGCATTGAAGATGGGCTCATCAATAATGGAGCTGATGATGATGGCTCTGGAACTGTTGCGATGATGGAGATTGCAGAAGCATTTATCGAAGCAAAAGAAGATGGGAATGGTCCAAGACGATCGATTTTATTTTTACATGTTTCAGCTGAAGAAAAGGGTCTTTTAGGCTCAAAATACTACACCGACAACCCCATCTATCCCCTAGCGAACACAGTCGCTAATTTGAATATCGACATGATTGGTCGGGTGGACTCATTGCATATCGATCAGCCTGACTATATTTATTTGATTGGCTCTGATATATTGTCACAAGACTTGCATGATGTTTCAGAAAAAGCGAATGAAGATCATGTAGGGTTGGCAATTGATTATCGTTACAATGACCCCACTACCCTAGTCTATGAATTTGGTAGATGGCGTCAAAACAGATACTATTACAGGTCTGATCACTACCACTTTATCAAAAATAACATCCCTGCTATTTTTTATTTTAATGGCACTCATGAAGACTATCATGCGCCAACTGATACTGTTGAAAAGATCCACTATTCATTGCTTGAAAAACGTACACGTTTGATATTCCACACAGCATGGAATATTGTCAATCGAGAGGATCGATTAGCCCTGAAAGAGAACGCAGTAATTCCAAGCGAGGACTAATATGAGGGTATTTGTTTTTCTTTTTTTATTCTGTATTTCAAATTCGATTATGGGACAACAATATGAGTCACAGCCTTACGAAATCATTAAAAGTCTCGACGAGCTAGAGGTTCGTTACTACCCCCCTGCGATGATGGCAAAAACCAAAGCCAGTAGTGGCAATCCATTCTCAACGCTGTTTCGATATATTTCAGGCAATAACAAAAAAGGTGAAAAAATCGAAATGACAACCCCAGTTTATATGTACCCAGAAGACAATACTTCTGCGATGGAGTTTGTATTGCCAAAAAAATATATGGAGCAGGAAGCACCTGCTCCATCACAGGATAATGTTGAAATCTATCAATCAGAGCCAGGCTATTTTGCAGCAGTTCGGTATGGGGGCTACAGCAATGCAACCAAGGTAAAAACACATACCGAAAGGCTGATGAAAGAAATTGAAAAGAACAGTTTAGAAACGATTTCAGAACCTGTCGTGCTGTCCTATGACAGTCCTTACAAGGTGATGAATCGTCGAAACGAGATCCTCGTCAAAATCAGCTATACACCCTCTGAATAAGCGATTTTATTTCTCTTCTAAAACTGCAATCGCTTCGCCTTCCTCACCTAACCAGGTCACCAAGAAGATAAGGTCTTCACCCCCAAGGTTTTGAGAAAAATGCCAAGTGTTGGAAACGCCTAAAAAAGCTTTATCACCTGCTTTATAAGACTGTATTAAGGTGGCAGATTTTTCTGAAGAGCTATCTTCTAAGGAAGTCTCAGTATCGTAGTTCACTGTTAGTTCACCTTGTAAAACATAGGCAACTCCAGTATATGGATGGTAGTGCCAAGGCGATGAAAAGCCTGGCTCCCAAACTTTGACTTGACTGGTAATGGCAGCATCACCTGTCGGATATGTGAACTTATTCCCAAGCGGATCGACAGAAACTGCTGTCATGACGTCTCCATTTTCAAATGCAACGATGCCATGATCACTTTCTGATTCATTGTTGGAAGTGGTGTTGACACATGAACTTGCTGTAAACACTAGGGCGAGTATAAAGGATATTTTGATTCTCATTTTTATTGTTTTGTTAAAAATAGTAATTATCTAAGAACTAAGTTTTAATAAGTTATAAGAAATTGGGTATTTAAAATAAAAAACCCCTCGATTTCTCGAAGGGTTTTTGATG
>ERZ802830.3138-NODE-3138-length-14322-cov-24.729_pt1 | contig 14322 bp, 6 predicted proteins | sample MGYA00345654_ERZ802830 | MGnify/ENA primary metagenome ERZ802830 (study PRJEB30503, sample SAMEA104212375) | marine metagenome | biome: Westerlies Biome; feature: [SRF] surface water layer (ENVO:00010504) within the epipelagic zone...; material: water... | reverse complement strand
AAATTAATAATGGCACGAAGAAAACGCGCCTCTGCTACAAGTTTATCACGGTCAGCAACACTAATCTGATCTTCGGTCATGGCACCCACGCGATCAACAACACTATTGACTCTATTAAGAGAAACATACATGTTTTCCCATAATGTTCTAATAATATTATCAGACGGAGAAAGCGTATGCAAGTAAATAGGTTTAAAAGTACTCCAACCAGGAAGTACAACTTCATCTACGGCGATGACACCCCATATGTTAAGCCAGCCTGGCCAGTTGGAGGCAATTACGTTACGTGTTGCTTCATATGCGCCAACAGTGTATACTTCTGCCCCTGTCTTGCTCGTTAACAGCGTTTCTGGATCTATTATACTTGATGTTGGTTCTTCAAGAAAATCTTCTTGACAACCGATGAACAAAAGACTAATTAGTATTAGTTTAAAAGAAATTAAATTTTTCATAATTGTATTATATAAGTATTATTAAAATCGTGCGACAATTCCAGTTCTAAATGTTCTTGCTCTAGGGTATGCATCGGCATCAAGACCTGGTGTTAGCTGGTTATTACCCACACTCACATCTGGATCCCACCCGCTGTATTTTGTCCAAATATGAACATTATCAACAGACACATATAAACGTAAGGAGCTCATTCGTATTTGTTTCAAAATATTTTTAGGTAGTTTATATCCGAGAGTCATGTTTGCAATTCTAAAAAATGAACCGTCTTCAATAAACACGTCATAAGCTGCAGAGCCAACATCTCCACTTGGTCCGCCACCACTAAATCCAGTCCATGTTCCTGTGGGATTGTCAGGCGTCCAAGCATTTTTCACAATATCAAATTTATTTCTCCATGGTACAGCAGTATTGGCTCCTTTTCGCATCGTTTTGTTGTACACATCATTTCCATAAGACCATGCTGTTTGTACTGAGAAGTCAAAGTTTTTGTACGAAATATTTTGCGTCATTCCACCAAAATGCTTTGGCAGCGTATTTCCAATAATATGACGGTCATCGTCATTAATAATTCCATCAGCTGCATCTGGTACTCCGTCTCCATCAGTGTCTATGGTTAACTGATCTTTAAACTTTGTCATTCCTGGTCTATACGTCCCATTGGTAACAGTAGCGTTGACGGGAACGCCATCTTTTAATGTGTAGTCATTCATGGTCCACCACATACCTGCGTCTGCAAGTGCTGCCTCATCTGCTTTAAATGCTGCAGTTGCTTCTTCTAAAGTCATACCATCAAATTCAACAAAATCATCATATGTATAAACTCCGTAGTATGCCAATCCGTGTATTGAGCCCAGTGATTCACCAACCCGAATAACATAATCGTTATTCACTCCACCACCTCCAATTGAGGTAACATAGAATTCATCGGCACCTCCTAAGTCAAGCACTTTATTCTTATTGGTGCTTATGTTGAAATTCATATTCCACTTTAAATCACGTTTGTCAACAATATTTGCATTAAGAGAAAACTCAAACCCTTTGTTGCTAACAAGCCCTAAATTTTTAAATACCGTTTGATAACCTGAAGTAACAGGAACAGGAACTGCAAGAAGCAAGTCTTTGGTTTCTTTGTCATAATAGTCAGCCTCCATGGTTATTCTATCGTCAAAGAGTCCCAATGTTAATCCGAAGTCGATTTCCTTAGTTTTTTCCCAACTTAGGTTATCATTAGCAAGACGGATAATAGACGCACCTGGCGTAAGTGTGCTTCCGTTGAAAATATAACCCGCTCCGTCAGCTGCTGATTTCGATTGGAATGTTGGAATTTGTGTATTTCCAGATTCTCCAAAACTAAATTTGAACTTAGCGTCAGAAATAACAGAATTACCCATCAAAAATGGTTCATTGGATATACGCCATGCCAATCCAACTGATGGGAAATATCCCCATTGTTTATCGCCTGACGCAAACCGAGATGATCCGTCGTAACGTAAACTTGCTGTAAGTAAATATTTGTTAAATGCATCGTATTGTACACGCGCTAGAAAAGACTCAATAGAGGATTCAAACGCGTTGCTCACGGTAGGCTCTACGTTAATTGCATCTTGTAACCCATCAAGATTGTATCCTGGGATAGTGAAGCCCGTAGAAGCTGTGCGTAATGATTCTGATGTGTTTTTTTGTCGCTCATAAACCAATACTGCATTCAAACGATGATCACCAAAATCTTTTAAATAGTTAAGACTTTGTTCAGTAGCCAAACTGCTTCTATTGAAAAAGCTTGTGACGGCTTTTCCACCTAATGCTCTTGACCAGCCAAAACGTTCAGAAAACCACGCTTTGTTTTTAACAGAACTTGTATAGCCTCTGATCGATGCTTTATATGTTAATCCTTGGGCAACTTCGTAGGAAACAAACGCATTTAGTCGTGTTTGATTTGTTATACCAAGCATGCTGTTTTCGGAGAGCATCAACATGGGGTTAATGACATCCCCATTCCTGTTTGCAATAAGTCTGCCTGTTTCTGGATCATATTCATTTTCAGGCCATTGTCTTGCAGATTGAATGGGTTGGAATAAAACAGCGTTTGTGACAACTCCTGCGCGCCCTTGGTTGTTATCAGTTGCGGCAGTTACAACTCCCGAACGTTTTAAATATCCAACATTCCCATTAAAACCAGCTTGAAGCTTATCGTTTACTTTTGAGGTAATGTTAAAGTTTCCTGTATAGCGCTCAAGACCAGAAGTTTTGATTATACCTTCGCGATCTTGGTAGGACAAAGCTGCGTTGTATCTTGTTTTTTTATTTCCTCCATTGGCTGATAGTTTATAATTTTTAGTAATTGCAGTCCTTGTTATGGCATCTTGCCAATCATCAATTAACAAAGGGGGGTCAAAAGTCATGCTTGCCAAATCTATTGGAACAAAATATCCTGTATCAGGGTCTTCTACTCTAAATGACTCAGCTAAAAATTTGGCCTGACCACTCCCTGGGTCTGAAGTTAAAAAAATGGGGTCCCATCTTTGGTAATCATTTCTAAAATCAATAAAACCTTGCGCATCTAGAATAGGAAGTTTTCTCGCCAAAGAGGAAACGCCTAAAAAAGATTCAAAACTAATTCTTGAAGTTCCAGGCGTTCCCTGCTTTGTAGTGATAATTACGACACCGTTTGCTCCTCGTGAGCCGTAAATGGCAGTTGCAGAGGCATCTTTTAAAATATCGATAGAGGCAATATTACTTGGATCTAATGTTGCAAGTGGGCTTGTTGCACTGTTACCCATTTCAGTTGACGTATTAACGCCACCTCCTATCAATGGAAAACCATCAACTACATATAATGGATCGTTGCTTGCATTAATCGAAGTTCCACCTCTGATTCGAATTTTAAAAGCAGCATCAGGTCCACCTTCAGAGCGCACTACTTGAACACCTGCTGCTTTAGCAGCTATGGCACCCTCAAAAGAAGTGGTATTGATTTTTTCAATTTCATCTGATTTAATTGTAGAAACAGCACCCGTTAAGTCCTTACGTTTAACAGAACCATATCCTACAACCACAACTTCATCTAGTTTAGATACATCAGAAACGAGATTAACATCTAAATTAGATCCAGTCACTGTTACCTCTTGGGTTTTAAATCCGATGTAACTAAAAACAAGCACATCGTCTTTATTTGCGGAAATCTCGAAGTTACCATCAAAATCAGTAACTGAGCCGACTTGTTGTCCCTTTACTGCAACAGTCACGCCAGGCAGCAAACTACCGTCTCCAGTTACTGTTCCTTTTACTTTCGACTGCTGCCCATACACATATGTAAACGAAAAAAACAGCGCCACCATCGTTGTGAAAGTCGTTTTTAAATTTTTACTAATTATTAGTCTAGTCATAATTTTGCTTTCAAAGTTTATCATAAAAAATTAAGTCATTGCTAAAGTATAAGTATGTGTCAAATTACATTATCAATAAATTAACAAGATGCGTTCAGAAATTAACAATTTGTAAAAAACACGTTGAAAAATTATCAATTTTAGTGCGTGGCCTTGATAACGTATGCCATTTAAAGGGTAATTTTATATATTCTAAAGTCAATTTTTTTTTAGTTTTTTGATAAAAATTATTCCATCTATGGCACGCAGTTTTATAAAGATAACTTATTGCTTGATTTTTATTTATTCAAGCCTACTTTCAGCCCAAGCATATGATACGATAGATAACATCTCACTCAACGGAAAATGGGCTATTCTTTTTGACCAAGATAATAGGGGAGGTATTGAAAAATGGCATCTAAAGCAAGAATTTGAGAAGCAGAAAGAGGTTTCAGACATTCAAGTGCCAAGTCATTGGGAAACCATCAAAAAAGATTATGAAGGTGTGGTCTTTTACAAGAAATCATTTCGTATACCCGAGTCGTGGAACGAAGGGGTTTTTAATCTTCATTTTGAAGCTGTCAATTACAAAGCTGAAGTCTGGGTCAATGACCAAGCCGTTGGTACACATGAAGGGGGGTTTACTCCTTTTTCCTTTCAAGTCGGTGAGGTTCTTAAACCCGGAGAGATAAACCACATTATTATGAGGGTTGTCGGTCCAATTCTAATGACTGACCAACGCATTGATGAAATGGGTCGTATGGAAGTACCCCAATGGAGAGGTGCGATTACAGGGGGAATTTGGCAAGACGTTTGGATTCAACGCAGCGGAAATGTTACCATTCATGATGTTTTTTTACAACCTGATATTGATAAATTACAAACGGATATTGATCTAGAGTTGTACAATCACCTATCTGCACAACAAAAAACAACTCTTTCAATTAAGGTCAATGACGCAGATGGCAACGCAGTAGGTGTTTTTGAAAAAAACATGCAATTGGATCCAGGAAAAAATAGCTTAAAAACATCCATCGATATTCCAAATCAAAAGCTGTGGTCGCCTAAAAGCCCACACCTATACTCGATTGACATCTCACTTACAAATGGCAAAGAAACAACGGACAACTGGACACACCGTTTTGGTATGCGAAAGTTTACAATCAAAAACAATCAATTCTATCTAAACAACGAACCGCTGTATTTAAAAGCAACCTTTTTTGAAGGGCTTTACCCTGTAGGACTTGCTTATCCTGACTCGAAGGAAATGGCGATTAGAGAAATTCAACTTGCCAAAGAAGCGGGATTCAATATGATAAGACCTTGGCGAAAGCCTCCACCCAAAATATGGCTTGACCTGTGTGACGAAATGGGCGTATTAACCGTAGGTAGCTTGGCAATAGAATGTATGAACAGGCCTATCCAATCGGCTTATTTGCCTATGCGGGTGGAGAATGAACTTACCCAGAGTATTCTTAGGGACCGAAATCGAACAAGTGTGGTCATTTGGGAACTTTTCAATGAGCTTTTACAGCCAGTGATGATTCAAATGCTTCAACCCATGTCGCTCAAAGCCCGAGAGCTAGACCCAACAAGGCTTATTCTAGACGAATCAGGCGGATGGGCCAAGGGTGCAAGGATGTATTTGCCCTACGAAAAAACAGGAAATCAGTTTAATGATATTCATGATTATTCAGGTTCCCAAATTACACAAGGTATTTATGATGGATATGCCAATATTGGCGAAACTAAAGAAGAACTTGAAGAAAAAGGACTTTCCGGCTTGACAATTCCAGGAAAAAATATAGTCCCAGGACGCCTCTCATTCGTTTCTGAATTGGGTTATGGTAGTTTGCCTAACCTACCTCAAAACAATGAGGAATTCAGACAAAAAGGAAATCCACTTACACCCACCATGCGTTATCACTTAAAACTAGAGAAAGAACTTGAGCAAATGATGCAAAAAACAGGTTTTGATCACTTATTTGACAATTTTGAAGCGTTCTGTTTGGCTCAGCAAACGGCTCATGGAATGGCGAATAAAAGGTTGCTTGAAGCCACACGTTCCAACCCAAATGTAATCGGATATTGTGTTCATGCGCTCACAGCAGGAGATTGGATAATGGGTGCAGGTCTGCTGGATTTGTGGCGAAATCCAAAAACAGATGTCTATGAAATGACCAAAGAGGCGAACCAAGAGCAAATTGTTACCCTGCGTGTGATGCCTAGAAACAGTTATTCAGGTGTTAACCCAAAGGTAGAAGTGATTGGTGTAAACGAAAACATGGAGATAAAAGCCCAAATTCATTTTCAAGTATTTGATACGTCGGAAAACCTTATTATCGAAAAAGAATTACATAAACCTTTGACCCAAGGCATAACATCCTACCTGAGTGAAGAAATTAACATGTCTGGCTTAACGGGAAGTTTTCAAGCGCGTGTAAAATTAAAAGACAAAAAAGGAAATCTAATTGCAAAAAATAGTTTTGATTTTGACATTTTTGATTCTGTAGTTTTTGATAGCGATAAGCCACTGCGCGTCATAGACCCACAAGGAGACCTAAAAATATTTTTAACCAAAAAAAATATATCTTTTGTAGATTTTGACCCTAATGAACATGCTGGGGGATTGATAATCAGTGGTTCGGTGCCACGATCTGGAAAAAAAGGTTTTAACGAGTTGCTCAAAAATGCCAAAACTGAAGTTGGTAAAGGAGGAAAGCTTATCATTTTGGATGTACCGGGAAAAACACCACCCTACTTTAGAAGAAAATTTGAATCTAACAGCGTTGAAGGCCTGCCGTTTTCTGCAAATATGTTAAACAAAGGTACTACCCTTGGGCTATGGGCTGGAAAACCTCATATGGTCAAGGAACACCCCGTGTTCCAAGGACTACCTACGGGAGTGGTTATGCAGGAAGTTTACCAGAATGTACATCCAAAAACCACGATGATGATGCAACAAGGTAAAATAATATCGGGGGTGGTTAGCTATGACCATTTTAAAAATTTAGATTTGATGCTTCGTCATTATCCTGGCCCTGGAGATATTTGGTTTGGTGCCAATCTTTTAGAAACAGCATTTGGAGATGGAACTATGCTGCTGTCAACTTTTGATATTATTGGAAACCTTGGAAAAGATCCAGTTGCCGAACTTATTTTAAATAATATGATAAACTACATAAATAAATAAAAAAAGCAGTCACCATGACTGTGTTAGTTCTTTGAACACTCTACAATAGCCATTTTTAATTTGCCAATTGAAACTGTTCATCCAAAGGCACTCCGTAAATAGACGCTAGGTCACGTGCATTTTTTTGATAGAATTTTGTTTCGGGCGGTATGCTAAGGTTTTTCCAGAAAGCTTCGTTATACTTCACAGGAATATCCCCCATATCATTGCGGTACCCAGCTGCGTTTCCAACCTTTATTTTTTTGGTATTCGTCTCTATACCTAAAACAAATGCTTCGTGTCGGTAAGATGCTTTTACGGTTTTTTTATTTATACCAAAAAGAAGCTGTTGGGATTTATTGATAGGGATTTTTTTATTCCAAGTTCTGTTGTGATAGCTAAGTACAATTTTACCTTCGGGGTTTTTCTTGTACACCCACAGGGAATTTAGGTTAGACGATTCAACTTTATACACAGCGAACGTATCAATCCCAATGTATAACCGTAACCATCCCCTCACACCGCTTTTTCCTTTTCCTTCCATGATGACAATATCTTCGCCGTCGTAGGAGGAGCTTCCAACCTTAGCCCAAGTGTAGTCGTTTTTGTAAATGCCTTCCCGAAGTGGATTCTTAATTGCCGTATTTAGTGCTTGATGACCCGGGTATTTATCTTTAAGAAATCTATAATCTGCTGATTTACGCCCTTGCATAACTTCAATCCTTATGAATCGTGGACTTGCTACACCTCTATCTAACACTTTGATATAGTGTTCTACTAAAAATCGTGCTTTTCCAGCTTCAGTAGAAAACCTTCGATATAGCATGTTAAGTTGATGACGCGTGCTCAAAGCATTTTTCTTGAGATTTTTAATTGCATTGATCACATAGGCTTTTGGTGCTAAAAGCATCACTTCGTCCAACGAAACTACGTCCTCTTTGAGTTCAATTGTTTTATCACTGAGCTTGAGGAAATCAGCAACTTTTATTTTATACGTAAGAAACCCAATGCTGGAGACTTCTAAAAAATCCTCCGGATTTGTAGCATTTAAATAAAAACTACCGTCTTCAGTAGTAGAAGTGCCAATATATTTTGACGGGATGCTTACAGCCGCATAGGGTACTGCATACCCTGCATTGTCTTTGACAAAACCTTTTACATGAATTATTTCTTGTCCAAATAAAAAAAAGCTGTAGCTTAAAAAAAGACTAAAAAAAAGGGTGTATTGTAGACTACTATTCTTCATTTTACTACGCATATATTGTTATTTAATTACTTCAAAATAGGATTAATTTATAAAGCTGTTAAAGTTAAAATCTTGGTTTGACGCGGATGCCCTTTGTTGTAATACACTAAAAATGAGCGGCAATAAATTCTTCAAAACCAATATTTTAAGAAATTAGAAAACAATGTACGCCAGGTTCCAAAGGTGATACAAGAAGTGAACACTATTTAAGCTCTATATTTTTAACTTTTTCATAACGCTCCCCCCTAATTTCTTTAAATCTAAGAATCATTTCGTTGAGTTTTTCCGGATTTGACTCCGCCAAATTAATTTGTTGGCTTATGTCTTGCGAAAGATCGTAAAGTTGGTATTGGTTACCATTACCGATTTCAATATTGACAGCTTCAAGTTTAGCAGGTCCGTTGTATGGAGGAATCATAACCCAATCACCACTTCTAAGAGCTGTGCGCGTTGTTGCCTCCAAAATCAACTCTTCACGCCCCAGATCACTATTGCCCATAAAGGTATCTAACAAATCTATACTGTCATCTGCTCTAAGATCACTACCCGTCAAACTAGCCAAGGAAGAAAATAAATCCAATTGGCTCACCAATGCATCTGATTTTTTAGGCTCAATCTTTCCTTTCCAATACACCATAAAAGGAACCCTTGTACCGGCTTCAAAGAGGCTGTATTTACCCCCTCGTAACACCCCTGCTGCCGTATGGTTTCCGTTTTTTTCAACCGCATCGTCATAGTAACCATCATTTAGCACTGGGCCGTTATCACTTGAAAACACGATTAGCGTATTCTCCAAAAGGCCTTCATTTTCAAGCGTTTTGATTAGCTCACCAACACACCAATCGGCTTCTGCAATCACATCTCCCCTTGGTCCTAAAGAAGTAGCTCCAACAAAGCGCGGGTGAGGTGTACGTGGTACGTGAGGTTGCTGCATGCCATAGTACAAAAAGAATGGTTTATCTTTTTTTGATTTGATGTATTTTTTGACCTTATTAAGGAAATGATCTGCCATGTCTATATCACGCCACTTGGCAGATTCGCCGCCCTTCATAAAACCTATTCTAGGAACGCCGTTTACAATAGTACCGTTATGTCCATGGTGCCACATCATTGACAATAATTCAGGATTGTTTTTTCCAGTTGTCTGACCTTCATAATTCCTTTTGTAACTGATTTCAATGGGATCTGCTGGATCTAAACCATCCACGTAACCATTCTCAATATAAACTGTTGGCACTCTGTCTTGTGTTGCTGCCATGATGTAAGCTTGATCAAATCCTATCTCATTGGGTCCTGGGCTAATATGGGTATTCCAATCTACTTGCCCTGTTCCAAGCCCCAAATGCCACTTTCCTATAACAGCGGTTTCATATCCTTGTTTTTTAAGCATTTTGGGCAATGTTATTTGGACTGTATCAATAATCAAAGGTGCTGTTCCTGGAAGAATACGAGCTCGTTTTTCTTTCCACGGATAGGTTCCTGTAAGTAGCGCGTACCTACTCGGGGTGCAAGTTGCAGAAGACGCATAGCCTTGGGTAAATTGAACCCCATTACTGGCTAAAAAGTCCATGTTTGGCGTATTAATTTCTGTAGCCCCATAAGCACTCACATCGCCATAGCCCAAATCATCAGTATATATGATAATTATATTGGGATTTTGCGGGGCTTCTGAACAACTTCCAAGTGCAATAGCTGTTAAAACAATAAATAGAAACGCATATTTTTTCATTATGATGGCATTTTTGAGTCTCAAATCTAAAAAACTATTGAAAGTTTAGATGGTGCCATATTATCTTATAGCTGTTGATAATTATCATTTTTGATAATTTGTATTAACAATCAGGTAATTGCTATCATAACAATAAATGATTTATGGTTTAGTTTTAACGATATAAAGATTACTTGAAAAAATATGCATAAAAAAGCACTCCTTTTTCTTTTGCTTATTTATTCCAGCTTGGTTACTACAGCCCAAACCAGAGTGGGTACTGTCTTTGGCGATGGTATGGTTTTACAGCAACAGAAAGATGTCTATTTATGGGGCAAAGATAATATTGGCGCCAAAATATATGTCGTAAGTTCATGGGGCGAAACCTCCCAGACAACCACATCAACAAATGGTAAATGGAAGCTACAATTAACAACTCCAACTGCGGGTGGCCCACACACCATTACAATTAAAGGGTCATCTACAGTAACAATTGATGATGTATTGATTGGTGAGGTATGGGTATGTTCAGGACAGTCAAATATGCAAATACCCCTTAGAGGTGGGTTGGATGGCAATTTTATTGAAGGTGGGTTGGATGCAATTGTGAATTCAAAAAACGATAGAATCCGTTTCTTTACCGTCAAACAAAATACAAGTCTAAAGCCTCTAGACAATGTAAAGGGTAGCTGGGAAAAAGCAGCACCTTCAACCGCGGGATCCTTTAGCGCAGTTGGATACTTCTTTGCCCAACAACTTGAAAAGGTACTAGATATCCCAATTGGAATAGTAGTAGCGGCTTGGGGTTCTTCCACGGCTGAGGCTTGGTCTGATGTTAAGACACTACATGATTTAGGTATAACAATTCCTAATGAAATTGCCGAGGTGCCACAAATAACGCCAAGGGGGTTGTACAATGCTATGATGCATCCACTTATTGGCTATGGCATAAAAGGAGTTTTGTGGTATCAAGGAGAAGCAAATCGTCCGAATGCCAATGAATATGAAAAAATAGTCAATACTATGGTTACTTCATGGCGCGAACAATGGAATATTGGAGATTTCCCTTTTTATTATGCCCAGATTGCTCCTTTCAATTATGGAAAAAATAATGCTGCTTTTTTAAGAGAAGCACAACTCAAGAGTAGCCAAAGTTTACAAAATGCAGAGATGGTAGTTACGTTAGATGTTGGCGATTGCACCCAAATCCATCCATCAAAAAAAAGAGAAGTTGGTAAGCGTCTGTCGTATATAGCACTAGCTAAAGATTATGGCATTAGTGGATATGATTTCAAGTCACCCACATTAACACATTACTTTATTGAAGACCATGAGATCATTTTAACTTTTTCAAGCCGTATACAATTAAACAGGAATGTAGATCCCGCAAAAAATTTTGAAATAGCAGGAGCTGATATGGTGTTTTATCCAGCAAAGGCAGTTATGACCAGCCCCTATCATAAAGATCAAAAAGTCAGGGTTTTCTCTGAAAAAGTACCCCATCCAAAAGCAGTACGTTATGGATTCAAAAACTGTGTAATACCAACGCTTTTTGGAAGGAATGGACTTCCTGTTTCATCTTTTAGAACCGATAATTTAAATGTCAATGAATAGGCTATTATTGTTTTTTTTACTATTGAGTGGTTTTGGATTTACTCAAAAATATCAACCGCAGTTTTCCACTGCAGGGTTTTACCAAACAGACAAGAGCATTCGTGAAGCTATTAATTTTAATGTAGGTTGGCGTTTTATAAAGCAAAATGTTACCGGTGCGGAAAAACATGATTTTGATGACAGTGCATGGAGCGTTGTAAACCTCCCTGATGGCTTGGAACTTTTGCCTTTAGCTGCCAGTGGTGGTGTTAATTACCAAGGGCCAGCGTGGTATCGAAAACAATTTAGTTTGAATGAAACCATGCGTTCCAAAAAAGTCATACTTCATTTTGAAGGAATTATGGGTAAATCTAAAATATGGGTAAACGGTGCCATGGTAAAAGAGAACTTTAGTGGCTATTATCCCATACATATTGATGTCACTGAATACGTAAATTTTGAAAAACCAAACACAGTTGCGGTTCGTGCCGATAACAGTAATGACAAAACCTACCCTCCAGGCAAACCTCAGGAGCAATTAGATTTCACCTATTTTGGTGGAATTTACAGGGACGCTTGGCTGATAACCCATAACCATACTTATGTCACTCATTCTACTGCAGCGGAAAAAGTAGCAGGTGGAGGTGTGTTTGTTCACTATGAAAACCTTTCTGAAAAATCAGTTGATGTTTTTGTTGATGTTGATGTTAAAAATGAAGGAAAAAAGAAAACAGTATTTGTCCAGCTAGACCTACTAGATAGCGATGGGAACGCAGTAGCATCCTCAGTTAACGAATACCAACTTCCAAAAAACAATGCTGTACAAACTCATGCGCAATTTACGGTTCCTAATCCCAAGCTTTGGCGTCCAGACAACCCACAACTACATGATCTTCGTGTAAGTTTAAAAAATAAACGCGGTGATGTGTTGGATACTTTCATAAAAAGGATTGGTATTCGAACTGTTGAAATGCGAGGCCAAGACGGGTTTTATCTCAACGGCAAGCCTTACCCGCAGCTTTTGGTTGGAGCTAACAGGCATCAAGACTTTGCACATATTGGGCATGCGCTACCGAACAACTTACATTATCGCGATGCATTAAAACTACGTCAAACGGGGATGCGTGTCATTCGGTCGGCACATTTTGTTCAGGACCCTGCCTTTATGGATGCCTGCGATGCGTTAGGCTTATTGTTTGTTGCGACGATTCCAGGATGGCAGTTTTGGAATAAAGACCCAATTTTTATGGATCGTATGTTGGATGATGTGCGAAAATTAATTCGTTTGGAACGTAACAGACCGTCAGTATTTATTTGGGAAATTATTCCTAATGAAACGCATTTTCCTGAGAAATTTGCTCAAGAAGCTACAAAAGCTGCAAAAGAGGAATTTCCATTTAAAGGCTTATACACGGTAACTGATGCGCGTGAAATGAGGGGAAAAAACCAAAAATATTTTGACATGCTTTATTCCAATGATCTGGTGGCAAAATATCCTAATAAAAGTATATTTAAGCGCGAATGGGGCGATTTTGTTGATAATTGGGTAGACCATAACTCTGTGAGCCGGGTAGCAAAACAGTGGGGTGAGACAGCTCAAATCCGCCAAGCATTGCATTATTTTAAAGAAGAGTGGATAGAAAATGGTGAGCTCAAAACATGGCCTTCCCTTACAATGTCCTATGCTGCTAGCAAATCATTAGTTGGTGCAACCATGTGGCATCCATTTGATCATCAGCGAGGATATCACCCTGATCCCTTTTGGGGAGGTATCATGGACGCCTATCGCCAGCCAAAATTCTCATATTATCTAATGAAAAGCCTCCTTCCAACTAGCGGTCTTGAAAAAGTTCCCCAAGTTGATGCAAAGCCCTTCGTGTTTTTAGCACATCTAATGACTCCCTTTTCTCCTAAAGATGTTGTAGTGTTTACCAACTGTGAGGAAGTAAAACTTACAATGTACGGAGAAGAAATTGGCGTAAAGAAAGCCAAAGATGCTGCTAACCCAGTACCAAGAATACCGGTTATTTTTAAAGATGTTTTTAAATATACAGATGTTAGAAATAAAAGTAAAAAGGGGTACGGAAAAATAAATCAGGAATATGTTGAGGGTGCGGTAATGAAAGCTGAAGGAATTATCAATGGAGCGGTAGTAACAGAACACAAACGTTGGCCGGTAGGAAGAAAGCGAAGGCTTATGATAAAAGTAGATGATTCTGATATTCAGCCCATAGCAGATGGTAGCGATATTACTGCGGTTGTTGCTTATTTAGTAGATGCGGGTGGAGCAATAAAACGATTAAGTGACGAATACGTACGTTTTACAGTTGAAGGGGAAGGTGAGTTAATTGGTAGTACAGCTAATGAAATTAATCCGCAAAAGATGCTTTGGGGAGAAGCAGTAGCTTTAATACGCTCAAGCAATACAGCTGGAAAAATTAAAGTTAAAGCCTCAATACTAAAAGAGGGGATGAATATCCCAGATTTTGCTGAAATTGAGTTTAGTACTGTTGAGGCATCGCAAAATTTGTTTTACAACGAATTGCCGAATAAAGACACAGCTGCTAAAACTCAGCATTTAAATGACCAAAACGAAGATTTAGAAAAACTTCGAAATGAGTTGCGTAAAGTAGAAAAAGAGCTACAAGAGTATAAGATCAACGAGGTAGGAAAACAACAGCAACAATTTGTTCAGTGAAATAATAATGAAAAATACATTATATATTTTTTGGAACCGCTCATCTATCAAAGTTTTAGTGCTTTTCTTTTTTTCTGTTTTGAGTTT
>ERZ802830.3136-NODE-3136-length-14326-cov-5.46822_pt1 | contig 14326 bp, 10 predicted proteins | sample MGYA00345654_ERZ802830 | MGnify/ENA primary metagenome ERZ802830 (study PRJEB30503, sample SAMEA104212375) | marine metagenome | biome: Westerlies Biome; feature: [SRF] surface water layer (ENVO:00010504) within the epipelagic zone...; material: water... | reverse complement strand
GTCGTCAGCGCCTCCGACGCCTATGAACAGCGCAGTGTCTCACCCCGCAACGAGGGGCCTCCGTGAACCTCCTGTTATCCGTTGACCGCGCCACGCATCTCCCCTCGCCCACTGATGACGAGATTCGATCTTGGGTGAGCCAGGCGCTGGCACAAACGGAGCGGTTATCGGACGATATTCCCGAATTATCGGTTCGCATCACAGACAGCGATGAGGCGGCACACTTTAATCAAACCTATCGGGCTCAATCGGGTCCCACCAACGTACTGTCCTTCGCCGCAGATTTGCCTCCCGAGGCCGACTGCGGCCTGCTAGGCGATCTGGTGATCTGCGCGCCGCTGGTGCAGAAAGAAGCCGCTCAACAACAGAAATCTGAGCAAGCGCACTGGGCACACCTGGTGATCCATGGCGTCTTGCATTTGCTGGGACACGACCACCAAATTCCCGCTGAAGCGACGCAAATGGAGTCATTGGAAATTGATTTACTCAGCCGCCTTGGCTTCCCCAACCCCTATGAAACTGAACAGCCCCCGGAGGGCGTAAGATCGTGAATGATGATCGTAAGCTAGAATCGGAAGAGCGATCCTGGCTGGACCGCCTGGCGCATTTCATCAGCGGAGAACCCCAGAACAAGTCTGACCTCGAAGGCGTATTGTCGCTGGCAGAGGAGCACGAGATCATCGACGAGGACGCTCGCAAAATCATGGAGGGCGCGTTATTGGTGACCGACATGCAGGTGCGGGACATCATGATTCCCCGCGCTCAGATGGTGGTGATTGACTCGGACCAGCCGCTTCAGGATGCACTCCCCCAGATCATACGGGCCGGCCACTCTCGCTATCCGGTCATTGGCGACGGCATTGATGATGTCATCGGCATTCTGCTGGCCAAGGACCTCCTGCCACTGATTCAAACTGACAGGGAGGTCCCGCGCATCACCGAGTTGATGCGGCCGGTGATTGCCGTCCCGGAGAGCAAGCGACTGAATGTATTGCTGAGGGAGTTTCGGCAAAACCGCAACCATATGGCGATCGTCATTGACGAGTATGGAGGTATCGCTGGCCTCATCACCATCGAGGACGTGCTCGAAGAAATCGTCGGCGAAATTGAAGATGAAACCGATGTTGAAGAGGGTCAACTAATCCGCCCGGTTAATGACACTTCCTTCATAGTGGAAGCACTCACGCCGATTGAAGATTTCAATGAATTCTTTAGTACAACCTTTAGCGACGAAGAATTCGACACGATTGGCGGCTTAGTGATCAACGCCTTTGGACAGCTCCCAACCCGCAATCAATCGATCCGTCTCGATCAGTTCGATTTCAAGGTGATTCATGCTGACGAGCGAAGGCTGACCCGGTTACGTGTCACGACCGGCGACGTACCCGACCCATCAGATTAATGCTCCGTCGTACCCCCCTCTGGAGCCTTGCTCTCATAGCGGGCCTCGTTTTTCCATTGGGACTGGCGCCCTTCGATTTCTGGCCCATTATTCCGCTAAGCGCCGGCCTACTTTACGCCTTACTGAGCCAGCCCGGCAGAACCACTCCAGTGCGTATTGGCTTGGGCTATGGCGCCGGCTTTTTCGGTGCGGGCGTGTCTTGGGTCTATGTCAGCATCCACGTTTATGGCAATACCCCCGTTTGGTTGGCCATTAGCCTGACCACCTTATTCTGTGGGGGCCTGGCACTTCTCTTTGCCGCACAAGCCGGTCTTTTCGCGCGTCTCGCCAGTAAACACACCGGCTGGCAAATCGTCCAGTTCGCCTCGCTGTGGGTATTATTTGAGTGGTTGAGGAGCTGGCTGCTGACGGGCTTTCCCTGGGCCTATGCCGGTTACGGCGCGCTGGATTCACCCCTTGCAGGCTGGATTCCTATCGTCGGGGTTTTCGGGTGCTCGTGGTTACTGGTGTTACTCGGTTGCCTCTGGGTCGAGGCGCTTCGTCAGCCTCGAATTCTCTCCCGGTGGGCCATCGCTGCCGTGGGAACCGGCCTCGTGACCGCGTCCGGTATGCTGTGGGAAGGCATCTCTTGGACCACAGCACAGGGCAAGGCATTGTCTGTCGCGGTGGTCCAACCCAACGTGCCGCTCAAAGAGAAATGGGATCCCCGGCAACGCGCGCGTATTCTCGCTGAGTTCAGCGAACTGACAACAGGGTTGCATCAAAGTTATGACCTGGTGGTTTGGCCCGAATCGGCATTGCCGGGGTATCGGGATAGTCTCCGCGCCGTCATCGATCCCATCGACCAGCAGGCCGAAATGACAGGCAGCACACTCATCACAGGAATACCCACCCGTGATTCGACGCGACGTTACAACAGTATCGTTGCGCTGGGTGCGGGATCCGGCACGTACCACAAACAAAAACTGGTGCCCTTTGGCGAGTACGTTCCTCTGGAGCGCTGGCTCCGCGGCCTAATCGCTTTTTTTGATTTACCCATGTCACAGTTTAGCGCGGGACCTGCCAATCAACGTCCTCTCATGGCGGGTGACGTCAGCATTGCCCCCTTCATTTGCTACGAGGTGGTCTACCCGGATTTCGTTCAGCGCTATGGTTCGACCGCCGCCTTACTGGTCACCATAAGCAACGACACTTGGTTTGGTAAGAGTGTGGGCCCCTGGCAGCACTTTCAAATGGCCCGCTACCGCGCGGTAGAACTGGAACGTGACCTGATCCGGGGCACCAATGATGGTGTGAGCGCACTGATTAGTGCCGAGGGTTTGATCACATCGAGCGCTGAACAGTTCAGAGAAGCCGTCATCACGGGTAACGTGCAGCCTCGCACCGGGCAGACCCCTTTCGCACTGACCGGCAGTTTACCGGTGTGGGTTTTCTCACTGATCATGCTGGTATTGGGCCGAGATCGGGCGTAATACTGGTAAACTCTGCGCGGCCCAAGTCACCGATTGCTGCACACCTGCTGTGGCACGACGACACCAGCAAGGCACCTCAATACGATTGATACCGAGGAACGATGAGCCAGGAATATACACCGCAGACTTTGGAGCTGGCGCTTCAGGCTCAATGGGCCGATACGGGCCGCTTTGCCGTGCAGCCGGACACTGCGCGGGAGAAGTTTTACTGTCTCGCAATGTTCCCCTATCCCAGCGGCAAGCTTGACATGGGCCATGTCCGCAACTACACGATTGCGGACGTGATTGCGCGTTACCAGCGCATGCAAGGGAAAAACGTCCTCCAGCCAATGGGTTGGGATGCGTTTGGGCTACCGGCGGAGAATGCCGCCATTGCCAACAATGTTCCTCCGGCAGAATGGACCCGAGACAATATTGCTCATATGCGCGCGCAGTTACAACGCCTGGGCTACGCGTACGACTGGGATCGGGAAATCGCAACCTGTGACCCTCAGTACTATCAGTGGGAACAGTGGTTTTTTACACAGCTTTACGAAAAGGGTCTGGTCTACAAAAAGATGGCCACCGTCAATTGGGACCCCGTGGATCAGACGGTATTGGCAAACGAGCAGGTCATTGACGGGCGTGGCTGGCGTTCCGGTGCGCTGGTTGAGCGCCGCGAAATACCCCAGTGGTTTATTCGCATTACATCGTATGCGGAAGAACTGCTGGACGGTCTGGACACGCTTGATGGCTGGCCTGAAGCCGTGCGGACCATGCAACGTAATTGGATCGGCAAAAGCCAAGGTGTGGAACTGGCTTTTGGCCTGGAAACGCCCATTGCCGATCTCGATAAAATTGAGGTCTTTACCACGCGGCCGGACACCCTCCATGGCGTGACCTATATCAGCCTTGCGGCGGAGCACCCAATCACCCTAGCACTGGCTGAGAAGCATCCCCCGCTTGAGCATTTTGTCGACACCTGCAAGCAGACATCCGTTGCCGAGGCAGATATGGCACAAGCCGAAAAGCTGGGAATGGATACCGGGCTGCGCGCGAGGCACCCGCTTAGCGGTGAGGAAATACCCGTATGGGTCGCCAACTACGTGCTGATGGATTACGGTTCGGGCGCCGTCATGGCCGTACCCGCTCATGATGAAAGAGACTGGGAATTTGCTCGTAAATACGACCTCCCGCTGAAAACGGTGATCTGCGATCACGAAGGCAATCCGGCCGATACCCAGTCAGGGGCCTACACCGAGAAAGGCGCGCTCACGGCGTCGCCCGGTTTCGACGGTTGTAGCTTTGAGGAGGCTTTCGAGGGTATTGCTGCCCGCCTTGAAGAGACAGGAATGGGCCGTACTACGACCCAGTTTCGACTGCGCGACTGGGGGGTCTCACGCCAACGCTACTGGGGTACCCCCATCCCCATGCTCAACCTGGCAGAGGGCGGCGACATACCCATCCCGGCTGATCGCCTCCCCTCGCTACTACCGGAAGACGTTGCGATGAACGGCGTCACTTCGCCGATCAAAGCGGACCCCGAGTGGCGAAAATTTGAACTGGCGGGCGCAGCCTGCGAGCGCGAGACCGATACTTTCGATACTTTTGTGCAATCCTCCTGGTACTACGCTCGGTTTACCTGCCCGAACTATACGGAGGGCATGCTCGACAGCGAGCAGGCGAATTACTGGCTGCCGGTTGATCAGTATGTCGGAGGTATCGAGCACGCCATTTTGCACCTGCTGTATTCACGCTTCTTCCACAGGTTGATGCGGGATGCCGGTCTCGTGTCGAGTGACGAGCCCTTCAAGCGGCTTCTCACTCAGGGCATGGTGCTGAAGGACGGCGCCAAGATGTCAAAATCGCGGGGTAATACCGTCGATCCACAGACGCTGATTGACCGCTATGGCGCAGATACCGTGCGCTTATTTAGCATGTTTGCAGCGCCTCCAGAACAATCTCTCGAATGGTCAGACTCGGGAGTAGAGGGAGCCAACCGCTTCATCAGGCGGCTATGGCGACTGGTGCACGACTTCGATTCAACCAAAGCCGCTGCGCCGTCTGATGCGCTCAGCGGCGAGCAGAAAAATTTGCGCCGTAAAATTCATGAGACCATTGCCAAGGTCAGTGACGATTATGGTCGCCGCCAAACCTTTAACACCGCCGTCGCTGCCATCATGGAGCTTTGCAACGAGCTGGGGAGGCACCCCTCAGAGGACGGCAGTGATCACGCCATCATCAGCGAGGGGCTTCATGCAGTGCTGCAAATGCTGTGGCCCATAACACCGCACCTCAGTGAACACCTTTGGCCGGTGCTGACGGGCAATGCTTTTATCGAGAGTCAGTGGCCCGAGTTGGACGAAACCGCATTGAGCCGAGATGAACTCGAGATCGTGGTGCAGGTCAATGGTAAGGTGCGAGGAAAGATTAAAGTACCGGCGTCAGCGGATAATGCCGAAATCGAATCGCTGGCAAAGAGCCAGGAAAACGTGCACCGCTTTCTGGCTGACAACACGATCCGCAAAGTGATTGTGGTACCCCAGAAACTGGTGAATATCGTCGCGCAATGACAACGCTGAAGTCCATCCAATATCGCCCCCTGTCCAGAGTGATCTGGTTATTTTCGGGCCTGTTATTTTTTGCGGGCTGCGGGTTTCAGCTCAAGGGAAGCGACACTGAAAATGGCGAGGCTCAGCTCGATGGCATGACCATTCAGTTGATCAGCAGCCAGTCGCGATCAGAGCTCACCCGGGAAGTATCGCGAGCGCTGACGGCAATCGGTCTGGTTCTGGTCACCGATGCAGAGCAAGAAGCCCTGCTGGTGCTCACACTTCAGCCCGAGCAGTTTTCGCAACGCAATGTATCGCTGACGGCGCAGGCTCGAGCAGCAGAACTGGAGCTCACGCTCGCCGCTGACTTCACGCTCGTGCAACCGGAGCGGGATAGGATTGACGCCCGCGCCACGGTCATCCGTCAGATGCTCAACGACCCGCGCAATGTGGTGGGGAAAACCGAGGAAATACGCCTTTTGAGGGAGGAAATGCGGCGAGATCTTGCCGCCCAGATAGCCCGTCGCCTCAGCCATAGCCTGGCCAACTAATGCAACTGAAGCCGGCGCAACTCGAGAACCACCTTACCAACCAGCTGCGCCCCTGCTACCTCATTTCCGGAGACGAGCCCCTGCTCGTTCAGGAGTGTGCCGATGCTATCCGCAGCGCTGCGCGTGAAGCCGGCTGCACAGAACGGCAACGCATCCATATTGCCGGCAAGGATGACTGGCTGGAGTTGAAACATGCCGCTGGCGCGCTGTCGCTGTTTGCCGATCGGAAATTAATCGAAATACAGCTCCCCAGCGGCAAGCCCGGAACGGAAGGTAGCAAAGCAATACAAGAGTATCTCGATAGCGAACCAGAAGATGTGCTGCTCATTGTGAGCGGACGCATTGACAAACAATCGCAGAAAAGTAAGTGGCATCTCGCATTGGACGGTGCCGGCGTGGTGGTACCCATTTGGCCGGTATCACCGGCCGAGCTACCTGGCTGGATCACCGCTCGAATGAATATGGCTGGGCTGTCTGCAGAGACCGACGCTGTGGCACTCCTGGCTGAGCGATTGGAGGGCAACCTCCTCGCGGCCGCTCAGGAGATCGAAAAGTTGAGACTGCTCCACGGCGAGCACCTGATCACCGCGGCCATGATCGCGGATACCGTGTCAGACAACGCGCGCTACGATGCGTTCAGGCTGGTCGACGTCGCCCTCTCCGGGGACGCTCGTGGCGCGGTGAGGACACTGAGAGGTTTGAGATCAGAAGCGATTCAACCGCCGGTGCTGCTGTGGGCCGTTTCGCGAGAAGTGCGGTTACTCGCCGACCTGAAGCGCGATGTCGTAGGCGGTGCTTCTGTCAATAGTGCGCTCGACCGGCGCGGCGTTTGGCGCAACCGGCAATCTTTGGTCCGCAGTGCGATCAATCGCCTTAGCGGCCGCGATCTTGCACAAATGCAGGCGCTCAGTTTTCAGGTAGATGGCGCCAGCAAAGGTTTTCTGAGCGGCGATCCCTGGAGTTTGCTGGAAACTCTTGTTGTCGTGATGGCTCAAGGGTTATCGGATGTCAGGACGTCGGAGCGTCTCGCATAAAGGCCAGCCACCAAACAGACGCCCACCGCCCCCGCGACTAGCGACACCCGGGAAAAGCCAAACCCATCGACTCCGGCACCCAGGAGTGCCGCGCCAAGCGCGGGTGCTCCCATCGCGAGCATCGTCCAGACGCTCATGACACGACCTCGGTACTCACTTTTGGCAGTGAGCTGAATGAGCGTCTGCGACCCGGTACCGGCTATCGTGGTGACAACACTCAGACCGGATATCCATACCGCCAAGCCGGTCAATCCGGTGAACCACCGCAAGCTGATCAGGCTCAAGGCAGCCAGCGCAATCGCCACACACACCAGTGTCAGCAAGCGACTCAGGTCCGCGGCCTGCCGGCTCACCAGCAAGCCCCCCAGAACAGAACCCAGACCGGCCATAGCGACCAGCACCGCCAAGTCGGCCGACCCACCCTGCAATATCTGTCCCGACAGTGCAGGCAGAAGCTCGATAATCGTGCGCCCCAGCAAACCATTTAAAGCGGTCAGTGCCAGCAAAAGTCTGAGATCTGTGCGTTGCAACAGGTGCCGAAAACCCGCCACCAGTTGGTCAAGGTAGGAGGTGGACGGCCCTGCCGGCGCATCACGCTCTACCGTCAGCCGTGACAGACCCCAGAAAGAACCCATGAACAGCAGCATAGCGACCATCCATGCGGCGCTCATATTGACCTGTGCGACTAGCGCGGCCCCCAGAGCAGGTCCCACCATGCGAGCAATATTGAAGGACATGGCAGAGTAACCCACTGCACTGGGCAAGGCTTCTCGGGGTACCAATAAAGGCACCAGCGCCAGTCGCATCGGCGAATGCAATGACGTAGCGACGCCCAGCGTCGCCGCCAAAATAAGAAGCGCGGTGCGGTCATACCACCCCGACCAGGTGGCGACAGCGCCCGTCAAGGTAATCGCGCTGTGAATGAGCATGGACAAACGCAGACCCTGCCGCGGATTGACCCTGTCAGACAAAATACCAAACCAGGGTGAGAGGAGCAGCGCCGGTGCAAGCATCAGCGCCCCGACCAGGCCCACCCACGTCGCCGAATGGGTCAGCTCCCATGCGCTCCATCCGAGCAGAAAGCGCAGCACCCACGCACCCAGACTCGAAAACCAGCTGACCGGGTAATAACGCCGAAAACGCGGATCTGACAGGGCCGAGCGATGGACCTGTCGCGTTTCACGACAGTCCGAAAAATTCTCACTTGATTTTTTCATCACGCTCAAATACTGTTTATTTATACAGTATTGTTGGCGTTATGGCCGAATCACCTGCAAACCCTACTTCGGCGACGGTGATCTGACACAACAGCATGGAATACATGGAATACATGGAATAGGAGTACATCATGAACTATCTACTTGAAGATATTTTCCGCCGTGCCGACACCTGGCGAGGCATGGATCAACACGGCATGGCGCCATCCGGGGTCGGCCAGCAGAACCGGGCTTTCCTGCACCCCGATACCTTAGCTGCAAACGGCGAAAAAGCTGCAAACGGCGAAAAAGCTGCAAACGGCGAAACGCAGGCTTTTTCCGGCATCAGAACGGGCTTTGATGCGCTAGATGCGCAATTGTATAACAGCGGCTGGCCACTCGGGGGGTCTATTGAAGTCATCAGTGACCAGTGTGGACTGGACGCTATGGGCGTGTTCATGCCCATGATGAAGCGTCTGTCCGGCCAAGGCCGCTGGCAGGTGTTTATTGACCCTCCCTACACGCCTTATGCCCCACTCCTTACCAGTGAGGGGATCGATCTTCAGGAAATCATGCTGGTACATCCCCGAAGCCGCGACGAGATTCTGTGGTCAACGGAACAGGCTCTACGCAGCAGCACCTGCAGTGCGGTGTTTGTCTGGCTTGGTGCGACAGATTACCGCTACGCCGAGCTACGTAAAATACAGCTGGCCGCCGCCAGCAACGGAACACTCGCCGTGCTGTTTCGATCTTCCGACGCGGTGGAGCAGGCCTCTCCGGCCAGCTTGAAGATCCAGCTTGATGGCTATCGTCAGATCAAGATTCTCAAGCAACGAGGTGGGCGCCGGAGCCCGACCATCCCCTTACCTGCGGACGAGTCACTACCCACTACCCCACCGATATGGGCATCGATAGAAGCATCAGAAAATCTTCAGAGTCGCTCGGACTTTCGACCTTCTGCCTAAGCGGCGACCTGCCATCAAAGGGCACAACGCTGACCACAGCTTGTTGTAGCGCCCAGCTGACAGTCAAAAAGTTCGGCCTTGCTTAAATTTGAATAAAAAAAGCCCCGCAACAGCGGGGCCTCTTCTCTCGAGCGAGTCGCCTCTACTGCGCGGTGCTCACGACGACGTTTCCGGAGTCTTCAATATCAAACCGGTCCGCGTCCATCACTTTGGTCCATGCGCTGGCAAAGTCTTTGACGAAACGCTGACGGCTCTCGTCGAAGGCGTAAAACTCCACCACCGCACGCAGCTCAGAATTAGATCCAAATACCAGATCGAATTCAGTTGCTGTCCACTTCAAAGCACCTGTCTGACGATCGCGGCCTTCAAACACATAAGCTTCTGCAGAAGGCCCCCAAACGGTGTTCATGTCGAGCAGATTGACAAAGAAGTCATTACTCAGAACGCCGGGGCGGTCGGTCAACACGCCATGGTCACTTCCATCCGCGTTGGCATTCATCCCACGCAGACCACCCAGTAATGCGGTCATCTCTGACACGGTCAGATTAAGCATATCTGCCTTGTCAATCAGCGCTTGGGCCGGTGTCATAAAGCCCAGATCGGCCATGTAGTTTCGGAAGCCATCCTGACGCGGTTCCAACACGGACATCGACATGACATCCACGGAGCCTTCAGTTGCATCAACACGACCCGGGGTGAAAGGAATCGACACTTCCACACCAAACGCTTCCGCAGCCTGTTCAACCGCCACATTTCCTGCGAGGACGACCACGTCTGCCAACGAGACCTGCTTACCGCGAGAGAGCTCACTATTGAACTCATCCTGTACCTCTTCGAGTACCGCGATCACCTCGGAGAGTGCGGCAGGATTATTAATGGCCCACTGGTTCTGCGGCGCCAGGCGGATACGCGCGCCATTAGCGCCACCCCGCATATCGGTGCCGCGGTAGGTTGACGCCGAAGCCCACGCCGTACTCACCAGCTGGGTATTGTCCAGCCCACTCTCAGCAATCGCTGACTTTAGCTTGCGGATATCACGATCGCTGATCAGCTTGTAGTCGCGCGCTGGCAGTGGATCTTGCCAAGCAAGCACCTCGTCGGGCACATCGTCACCCAGGTAACGAATCTTCGGTCCCATATCGCGGTGGGTCAGCTTGAACCATGCCTTGGCGAAGGCCAACTCAAACTCCTCGGGATTGGCGAGGAATCGCTGCGAGATCTCACGATAGCTGGGATCAAACTTTAACGACAGGTCGGTAGTAAACATAACCGGCGCGTGACCCACACCCTCAAGGTGTGCATCGGGCACTGTGCCAGCTGCCGCACCATCCTTGGGTTGCCACTGCAAAGCACCGGCAGGACTGCGAGTTTGCTCCCACTCGTAAGCGAACAGATTGGCTAAATACATGATGGACCACTGGGTGGGCGTCGCGGTCCAAGCTCCCTCGAGACCGGAGGTCACCGTGTCTTCAGCATTACCTTTGCCACACGTGTTCTTCCAACCAATGCCCTGTTCAACAATCGCCTCACCGGTGGGTTCGGGGCCGACACAGTCATCAGGCTTGTGCGCGCCATGCGCTTTGCCGAAAGAGTGTCCGCCCGCGATCAGCGCCACCGTCTCTTCGTCATTCATTGCCATGCGGCCGAAGGTCTCGCGAATATCGTGTGCGGCCAATAGCGGATCAGGGTTGCCGTTGGGGCCTTCGGGGTTCACGTAAATCAGACCCATCTGCACTGCGGCCAATCCTGAGCGCAGTTGCCGACCCTCGGCGTACCGTTCGTCAGCCAGCATCTTGGCTTCGGGCCCCCAATAAACCCATTCAGGCTCCCAATCATCGGTGCGACCGCCCGCAAAACCAAAAGTCGTAAAACCCATATTTTCCATTGCTACGTTGCCCGCGAGCACCATCAGGTCGGCCCAGGAAATTTGGTTGCCGTATTGTTGCTTGATGGGCCATAACAGGCGACGAGCCTTGTCCAGATTGCCGTTATCGGGCCGGCTGTTCGGCGGCTCAAACCGCTGCTGACCACCATCAGCGCCACCGCGACCGGGGCTGGTGCGATAGGTCCCGGCACTGTGCCACGCCATACGAACGAAAAAAGGCCCGTAGTTACCATAATCGGCCGGCCACCATGGCTGCGAGGTGGTCAGTGTCTCATTGATGTCGGCCTTCAGCGCTTCGAGATCAAGTCGCGCAAATTCCGCTGCGTAATCAAAATCCGCTCCTAGCGGATTAGCGCTGTGTTCATTCTGTCGCAAAGGTGTCAGGTCAAGACTGGCAGGCCACCAGGCTTGCGTACTTTTGGGCGTGCTGCGCGCCATCGATTCAACGACGGGCAGAGCCACTAGCGCTGCGGCCAATGCGGTGTGCACGATCGCTGTTTTCATTAACGTCACTTTCATCATGCTGTCCTCAAATAAAATAGGTACCACACCGCACACTGTAGTCATTTCGCGGTCGCATTGAAAAGCTGATTGTTTCGGAAAGGGCAATCGATTTTTACGATCATTAATATCGCGCACGGTTCCGTTAGGCTTGGCTAATAGAGAGCCCTCAGCGTTTACACCGCCTTAGCGACTCGCGAGAGTCGTCTGTATCAAGATCTGTATAGTGGCCTCAAGCTGGTCGAGGGGTACCGCCCCGGAGCCGAGCACCGCGTCATGAAAAGCGCGAATATCAAAACGATCCCCCAACGCCTCCTGCGCCAGCTCCCGCAACTCGACAATTCGCAACTTTCCAATCATGTAAGCAGTGGCCTGGCCCGGCATGGCGATGTAGCGCTCGATAGCGCGCTGGCAGTCGTACTCCGCGTTCGGCGTGTTGGCGACGAGATACGCGACCGCTTGTTCCCGCGACCATTGCTTGTGATGCAGGCCCGTATCCACCACCAACCGAGCGGCGCGCCACAGTTCCATCGCCAATCGCCCAAAATTGGAATACGGATCCCGATAGAAACCCATTTCTCGCGCCAGATACTCGGAATATAAGCCCCACCCCTCGCTAAAAGCGGTAAAGCTGGTGTGGCGCTGGAAATCGGGCACATCGCTCAACTCTGCCGAAATTGAGCGTTGTAGATGGTGCCCCGGCAAACCCTCATGAAATGCCAGTGCCTCGAGATCTGTGGTTGGCATCGAGTTCATATCGTAGAGGTTGGCGTAATAGATGCCCGGGCGCGAACCGTCTGGAGGCGGGCTTTGATAGAAGGCCTTGCCAGCGGATTGCTCGCGATAAGCCTCAACCCGCTTAACGATCAAATCAGATTGGGGCAACAGACCAAAATAATCTGGGAGCCTCTGGGCCATATTGTCGATGGCAGTCCGCGCTGCAGTGAGATACGCGACTCGGCCCTCTTCGGTATTGGGGTAGCGTAATGAGGCATCCTGTCGGACCTGATCGAGAAAGGCTGCGAGGTCACCCTCCTCGCCCAGCTCGTCCATAACCGCTCGCGTCTCGTTGTGCAGGCGCGCAACATTGGCAAGACCGGATTGATGAATTGCCTCTGGAGTCAGATCGGTTGTTGTAAACACCTTTAATCGGTTGGCGTAAAACGCATTGCCGTCAGGGAATCGCCAGACGCCGTCTTCTGGAGGTGCCATACCCTTTTGTGATTCAACCGCTGCAATCAGGCGTTGATAGGCGGGCTTGACCGACGTGAGTAATGCGTTTCGTGCGGCCTCTTGAAGACGCTCAACCACCGCAGGCTCCAGCCTGAGTGGCGCCAGCTTGTCGTTAAAATCGGACCAGATAATGGACGACGTGCCGGTGTCGTCAAAGGGCACACCTGCGAGCACATTGCCCGCGGATTCTGCGATCTGCGGAATCATCCAGTCGACCAGATACAAGCCCTTATCCATTCTGATCTGGATCTGCTCTATGACACCGTCAAAATACTGGGGCAGGTTATGGAGCCTCGCGATGTAATCATCAGCGTCCTGCTCTGAGGAGATGGTATGCACGTTCACCAGTAAACTGATCGGGCTGGTATGGGGTCCACGGAACTGATGAATCACATAGCGATGGTGTCGAAAACGCTCGCCGGCCAGTGTGCGCTCTAGATCAAGCCGATACAGTCGGTAGGAAAGTTGCCGCTCGGGTGAAAGTTGGGCGGTATCGATACCCTCTAAAAACGCCAGACGTTGACGGATCGTTTCCAGAGACTCCAATTGAAACGACTCAGATACATCGTTCCATTGATGCTGCCGATCTTTGATACCAAGGTAGCTGGCACTGGCCGGGTAGCGAGCCAGATCCTCCTCCCAGGTAGCGGTAAAGAAATCCTCCAGTCGCTGCTGCTCGGTTGATATTGGCGAGGCTGTGGCAACGACAGATTCCGGATGATCCGTCGACTCGGCGCAGGACACTAATAGCACGAGCGCGCACAACCACAGCGCTCGCTGCCATCGCGCCAGTCGAAAAGAAACCATCTGCGGCATATGCAAACACAATAACGCGCTACGTAATCCTCCTTGATATAAGTGATTCATCGGTCTCTCCCTGATTGGACCTCGTGCAAAGCAACACCACAGCATATTTTTACAGAATTGATGCGCTTTCAGGATACTCCTGAATGGGGAGTTACAGGCTTGGCCATAATACTGTATAAAAATACAGTATTATGGGGCGATGTCGCTCTGGCTTTGCCTTCGTTTTGATTTGCTGCCACTGGAAGCACTGCTGAAACAGCAGGGTCATGCCTGTCATGCAGCCACCATCGTCGTCGCCCAGCGGCGGGTGTTGGCCTGTGACGAACAGGCCAGTCTTGCCGGGGTAATACCAGCGCAAAACATCAGTACGGCACAAGCATTGCTCGCACACAGCGAATACCGGCTGCTAGAACGCTCACGGGAAACAGAACAGACCCTGCTACAACAACTCGCTATCTGGGCTTATGGACTGTCACCCCACCTTGAGCCGTGGCAAGACAACGCATTGATGATTGAAATTGGTAGCTGTCTGCGACTGCATCATGGACTCGATGCCCTCCTGAACCACGTCAACAATGAAATGAACTTACGCGGATTGACTGTCGCCATCGGTGTCGCGGAAACACGCACTGCGGCCTGGCTATTGAGCCATACCGAGCACGGCCTCGGTTGCCACCCCGAGCAGCCACTCACCGAACGACTGGCCTCTTTACCCCTCCATCTGATCAAAGCCGAGTTCCCCAAAGTTG
>ERZ802830.3135-NODE-3135-length-14327-cov-8.65464_pt1 | contig 14327 bp, 16 predicted proteins | sample MGYA00345654_ERZ802830 | MGnify/ENA primary metagenome ERZ802830 (study PRJEB30503, sample SAMEA104212375) | marine metagenome | biome: Westerlies Biome; feature: [SRF] surface water layer (ENVO:00010504) within the epipelagic zone...; material: water... | reverse complement strand
TTTATATCCCAAGAAACTAAATTCAAGAATAGCTGTTTTTTCATTGGTTTCAATAGTGAATCTCCCATCAAAATCTGTATGTGTAATTATGTTAGTATTTAAAACTTTTACTAACACACCAGGAATCGGGAGCTGATCTGTTTTTGAATATACAATTCCTTTAATAGTTTTTGCATAGCCAGAGATAGTAAGCAGAAAAACAAGTATAAGGAATTGTGAAAGTTGAGATTTTAGAGCTTTTAAAGTCATAATATTAGTTTTTTGAAAACAGAATCAAATGTTATGCCAAAAAAACTAACGCTATAATTTTTCAGATTTTGTCAAGGTCATTGTTCCCTCGATATTCTTGTAAACAAAAACAGACCATTGCTGTTTTGATTTGAGTTCAAAAATAATATGATAATTCATACCACTAACAACTTGTTGGCGTACAGCAATGATTTTACTGATATCTTCAGGATTTATATTTAACTGGTTAAGTGCAAATTGAAATGCAGGCTTAATGGTTTCATTCATTTCAGTATCGGACCAACCACCAGCAAGATTTTCAATTTCTTTTGAAGAATTGTCACTAGAATTAGTAGGAGATTTACATGATAAAATAAGTGTAAAAAGGAAAAATGATATGAGCAGTTTAAGCATGAAGGACTTATTTAGTTGTTATGGTTTCAACGAATTTATTAATATTATGAATGCCATTAGTTTTTAAGTATTTGATAAAAGCACTTCCAATAATAGCACCTTTGGCATAGGTTGTAGCCGCATTGAAAGTATCATAATTACTAATTCCAAATCCTACAATTTGGGGATTGTTCAATTTTAAATTCTTAATTCTTTTGAAATAATTTTCTTGAATATCTCCAAATTCTGATTTAGCTCCAGTTGTACTTGCACTACTAACCATATAAATAAAACCATTAGAGACTTCATCAATATATCTTACTCTGCTCTCTGGAGTTTGAGGAGTAATTAGGAAAATGTTTTTTAATTCATGGGAATCAAAAATTGATTTATAATTTTTATGATAAACATCAACTGGTAAGTCAGGAATAATTAAACCATCTATGCCAACGTCTTCACAAGATTTACAAAAGGCTGCTACCCCATATTGAAATATTGGATTAAAATACCCCATAATAATGAGCGGTATTGTAACTTCATTTCTAATAGATTTTATTTGATCAAACAACTTTTGGGTATGCATACCATTTTTTAAAGCTTGTGTTGAACTGTCCTGTATAGTTGGTCCATCGGCCAGAGGATCACTAAATGGCATACCTATCTCGATCATATCTACTCCAGATTTTTCAAGAGCTTTAATGATTGGAACGGTGTCATCAAGATTTGGGAAACCAGCAGTAAAATATATGGAAATTAGTTTCTTGTTTTTTGCTAAAGCGCTATCAATTCGGTTCATTTATTATAGCTTAAAATAGTTGATATAAGTGTTCAAGTCTTTGTCTCCCCTGCCTGATAAATTAATAACGATGATATCATCAGGCTTGAATTTTCTGTGTTCAAAAATTGCTAAGGCATGTGACGTTTCAATAGCAGGAATGATTCCTTCAAGCTGACTCAGTTCTAATCCAGATGTCATCGCTTCGTCATCTGTGATTGATATGAATTCAGCCCTTTTTGATTTATACAAATGCGCATGCATTGGACCCACTCCAGGATAATCTAAACCAGCAGAGATAGAATAAGGTTCAATTATTTGACCATCATTGGTTTGCATGAGTAGCGTTTTACTTCCATGAATAATACCTTCATCACCTAGCACTGATGTTGCTGCACTTTTTCCTGAGGAAACACCCTTACCAGCTGCTTCAACTGCAATTAAATTTACATTGGTGTTATTGAGGTAGTGGTAATAAGCTCCTGCAGCATTACTTCCTCCGCCTACACATGCTACTACATAATCAGGATCAGTAGTTCCTTCTTTTTCTTTTAATTGGTTTTGAATTTCTTCAGATACCACGGCTTGAAAACGGGCTACCATATCTGGGTAGGGGTGAGGACCAACTACACTTCCTATAATATAATGAGTGTCTTCAGGGTTGTTTATCCAATAACGCATGGCTTCGTTTGTGGCATCTTTTAAAGTTTTACTTCCCGATGTAGCTGCTACAACTTTAGCGCCTAGCATTTTCATGCGTGCAACATTAGGTGCCTGCCTGGCAATATCAATCTCACCCATGTAAACCACACAATCCATACCCATTAAAGCACAAACTGTTGCAGTAGCTACTCCATGTTGGCCAGCTCCAGTTTCTGCAATAATTCGTTTTTTGCCAAGTCTTTGTGCCATTAAAATTTGCCCAATGGTATTGTTTACTTTGTGGGCTCCAGTATGATTCAAATCCTCACGTTTTAAATAAATTTTTGTATTGTACTTTTCACTTAAACGTTTAGCAAAATATAGAGGTGATGGTCGCCCTACATAATCTTTTAATAGGCTATGGAATTCCTTTTGAAATTTAGGATCAGCCATTATTTCTAGATAGTTTGATCTTAATTCTTCAACATTTGGATATAACATTTCAGGAATGTATGCTCCACCAAATTCTCCGTAATAACCGTTCTCATTAATATTATAATTCATCGCAAAATTGTTTAAAGTTTTTTACACTAGTTATATTTTTATTACCTGGGGCGATCTCAAATTTACTATTCACATCTATGGCATAGCAATGTCTTGCAGCCTTAGATTTTATAAATGATTTAATATCATTTTTATTATGAATGCCAATGCCACCACTCAGTAAATAAGGGACATCACATGTATATTCATTTAGTTTTTTCCAATCAAACGCAAAGCCATTTCCACCTGGTAAGGGGCCTTTAGTATCAAATAAAAAATAATCACATACTGAGGTAAATGGTTTGGTTTGATTAAAGTTAAAACTATCGTCTACGGCAAAAACTTTGATGTATTTGAGGGATAGTTTTTGATTCTGGCATTCAGCTTTTAATTTATTAATAAAATCCACTGTTTCATTACCATGAAGTTGCACACCATTAAGTTTATTTACCAGAATGGTATCAAGAATGTATGAAATGTCAGCATCTACAAAAACACCAATTTTAGTTATGGAATGAGGAAGATCTGGAATGCTTTCTTCTATAAATCGCTTTGATGCTCTATGGAAAATGAAACCCATAAAGCTAGGGTTAAGCTTGGAGAGCTCCATTATGTTTGACTCATATTTCATGCCACAAACTTTTAGTTTCATAATAGTGTATTTATAAAAGTTTGAGCTGATAATCCAGGATCAGACGTTTTCATAAAAAATTCTCCCATTAAAAATCCTTTATATCCATGTTTCTTGAGAGTCTTTAAAGACTCAGTCGAATCCAAACCGCTTTCTGATACTTTGGTAAATGTGTCAGGGATTAATTGAGCTAATTCTATACTGTTTTCTATACTAACTTCAAATGTTTTTAAATTTCTGTTATTAACTCCAATGAGATCAACGTTGGGATTTAAAGCTTTTTGTATTTCGTTAGCGTCATGAACTTCCAATAAAACATCTAAATGTAACATCTTAGCTGTTTTTGATAAGGTTTCAATTTCTTTTTGATTTAAAACAGCTGCTATGAGTAAAATGGCGTCAGCTCCATAAGCTTTGGCTTCATAGATTTGATAAGGGTCAATTATAAATTCTTTTCTCAACACAGGAATATTTACAGCGCCTCTTACTTGAATTAAATCGTCTAAACTTCCTCCAAAATATTTGCCATCTGTAAGAACAGATATTCCAGAGACACCTGCCTTTTCATAACCTTTTGCAACATCAAAAACACTCAGCTTTTGATTGATATTTGGTTTCGAAGGCGAACGTCTTTTATGTTCTGCTATAATGCCAAATTCATTGTCATCTACAGATTTTTTTAAAGAAATAGTTGCTCTTTCAAATAGCGGACTCTTCTCTAGAAAGTTTTGCGGCAGTATTTTTTTTCTAAAAGCTAATTCTTTCTGCTTATGTTCTATGATTGTTTTTAAAATACTCATGCTTCTGCGCTTAAATTAACTAATGTTTTAAAGACATGTTTCGCCTGTCCTGATTCTAAACTTTCTTTAGCTAAGTCATAGGCATTTGCAATATCTATGTCTCTAACTGTTGCTATGGCTAAGGCAGCATTGGTACAAGCGACACTGTTTTGAGCTGGAGTGCCATCACCATTGAGAATGTTTGTAAAAATTTTGGCAGCACTTTTAACAGAGTCCCCACCATAAATTTCAGATTGTTTTAGAGTTTTTAGCTTTAAATCTTCTGGTTTGAACATCAATTCACTTGAATTGTTTATGATTTTAGCTGGACCGGTTAACGATATTTCATCATAGCCGTCTAAAGCATGAACAATAGTGTATTTTTTATCGGTTTTTTGATATAAATAACTGTATAGCCTTAAAAGTTCTAAGTTAAAAACACCTACCATTTGATACTTAGGAAAAGAAGGGTTTACCATTGGTCCAAGCATATTAAAGAATGTTTTCACCCCCAACTCTCTTCTAATGGGAGCTACATGTTTCATCGCTGGGTGAAACAAAGGGGCATGCAATACACAGATATTTGCTTGATCTAGTGCTTTTTTATGGAAATTAATATCGTTTGTAAAGTTTATTCCTAGAAATTCCATAACATTTGAAGAACCACAAGAGGAAGACACTCCATAATTTCCATGCTTTGCAACATGAACTCCTGCACCAGCAGTAATAAATGAGGCTAATGTTGAGATATTAAAAGTGTCTTTGCTATCTCCACCAGTACCACATAAATCAATGGCTCCGTATTCTTTAATTGGAACCGGAATACATAATTCAAGCAACGCATCTTTGAAACCAGACAATTCATCTATGGTAATGGTTCGCATCATGAATATGGTTAAAAAAGAAGCAATTTGAGACGAGTTATATTCTCCCTTGGAAATATTAACAAGTATAGATTTTGCTTCCTCTTTATTAAGTGTATCTTGTTGTATTAGTCTATTTAATATTGCTTTCATGATGAGTGTAACCAGTTTTCTAAAATTAATTTTCCGTTTGGAGTGAGCACAGATTCAGGATGGTATTGAACACCAACAACATTGTAATCTTTGTGTCTTAACGACATCACTTCACCATTATCGTCTTCAGAAGTTTTTATTAGGCATTCTGGTAGAGGTGCGTTTACGACCCATGAATGATAGCGCCCTACTTCAAACTCATCACCTAAATTTTTGAATAAAGGGTCAGATTTGCTAATCTTGACCTTGGTAGCTACACCATGATAAACGGTGTCTAAATTTCTTAAAGTTCCACCAAATACTTCTGCTATAGCTTGCATGCCAAGGCAAACGCCTAGAATACTTTTAGATGCTGCATATTTATCAATAATTGATTTTAGAAGACCAGCTTCATCGGGTATACCTGGACCTGGAGAAAGCACAATTTTATCGAAAGCCTCAGGGTATGATAGCTCCAATTGATCATTTCGTTTAACGGTTACTTTGCAATTTAAATCCTCTAAGTAATGAACCAGATTGTAAGTAAAACTGTCGTAATTATCTATAACTAGTACATTCATGTTATTCAATAGTTTTGGCTAGTGTGATGGCGTTTGTTAATGCCCCTAATTTGTTATATACTTCTTGCAATTCGTGATCTGGATTTGATTTAGTTACCATTCCTGCTCCAGCTTGCCACTGCAGTTCGTGATTTTTACTTAAAAAAGTTCTAATCATTATGGCGTGATTAAAATTGCCATTAAAATCCATGAAGCCAATCGCACCACCATAAAATCCTCTTCCGGTTTTTTCATAACGTTCAATGAGCTGCATGGCTTTATGCTTTGGAGCCCCACTTAAAGTTCCAGCAGGAAAGGTGTCTGAAACTACTTGCATTGTTGGAGTGTTTTCATGTTTTTGGCCACTTACTTTACTTACTAAGTGTATGACGTGAGAAAAAAATTGAATTTCTCTATAATTTTCAACAATCACATCATGACTGTGTCTACTTAGATCATTTCTTGCTAAATCAACAAGCATGACATGTTCACTGTTTTCTTTTTCGTCTTTAGCAAGTGCTTTGGCAAGTTCAGCATCTTTTTGATCATTTCCTGTTCTTCTAAAGGTTCCCGCTATGGGGTGTATTTCGGTTTTGTTATTTTTTACAACGAGTTGTGCTTCTGGTGAACTACCAAAAATTTTAAAATCACCATAATCAAAATAAAATAGATAAGGCGAAGGGTTAATACTTCTTAAAGCACGATACACATTGAAATCATCACCCGTGAATTTTTGGTTAAATCTTCGTGACAATACCAATTGAAAAACATCACCTCTAGCACAATGCTTTTTAGCAATGGCTACATGTTCTTTGAATTCATTATCGGTGAGGTTAGAACAGGTGTCTCCGTCAGTATTAAATTCAAAAGCAGCGAAGTTTTTTGAATTAATCAGTTTTAAAATCTGATCTATATTATTGCTGCCATCATGAGTATGAGTAAAAACAAAAGCTTCATTTTTAAAATGATTGATAGCTATTATGTTTTTATAAACCGCATAATAAATATCTGGTATTTCAGCCGAGTTAGGTTTTTTTGAAATAGTAATGTCTTCGAAGTATCTCACTGCATCATAGGCTGTATAACCAAAAATACCATTATTAATAAACTTAAATTCTGAAGGTGTATTTGCATTAAAACATTTTGTAAATCCATGAAGCTGCTCAACAACATCAATGTCTGATGTGATTTTAATTTTACTTTTACTTTGATTAGGCAATTCTATATTAATACAATGGTCTTTAAGCTCAAAGCTAGCAATAGGGTTACAACATATGTAGGAAAAACTATTGTCATTAGCGTGATAATCACTACTCTCTAATAAAATACTATTAGGAAAATGATCTCTAATTTTTAAATAGATGCTCACAGGAGTTAGTGTATCTGCCAGAATCTTTTTAAAATGGGTCTCTAAGTTTATTTTTTTCATAAAATCAATAAAAAAAGGCTTGTCGTGAATGACAAGCCTTAGATTTATATTATACAAATACGGTTTGATTTCACGATTATTGAAGTCGTAAAATCCACCACCAGATATTTGTTCTTAAATTTTTCATTTTAGATGAATATCAAATATATAAACCTATTTTTTAAAAACAAATTTTTATGCTTAAAAAACCAAATCTACTTCAATATCAAAATCATTACTTATAGCTCTGTCTTTTAAATTATCAAAAAAGCTAGCAGATCCGTACTTAATATTATAAAGCGTTCTGTCTATAGTTAATTCTGCTTTTGCATGTGATTTATGGACTGTCATGTTAAAAGTGACCGGATTAGACTTTCCTTTAATATTAAGATCACCTTCAATAACATAATCATTACCTTTTGGAGTTACTTTGGTGAATTTAAGAGTGGCTTCCGGATGCTGTTTTACACCAAAAAAATCATCAGATTTTAAATGCCCATCTAATTTGTTTTTGTATTCGCCACTTAAATCTTCAGTGTTAATTGTATTCATATCTATAACAAAATAACCACCATTCAATGTGTTTCCCGAAAATTCTAAAGCACCTGATTTAAATTTTATAGATCCATAATGCTCTCCAGTTACTTTATATCCTTTCCAAGCTATTTTACTTGCTTTCAAATCAATTGATTTTGTTTTTATTGGTGATAGGGCAGAGGTTAATAAAAATAATGTGAGTAGCCCTGCTACTGTTCCAAGTAATTTTGAAATGTTTTTCATGTGTTCTGAATTTTATTAATTATTGATTTCGAACTTTATTTAATAATAAAGCCAAGGTTTCTAATTCTTTATTGTTGAGACCTTTAGTGATTGAATGTTCTGTCTCTGAAACAACCTTACTTGCCTTAGCCGTTAAGTCGATGCCTTTTGGTGTTATAGCTATGTCAATTTTTCTACGGTTGTTTTTACACTGCGAACGAACGACTAACCCTTTTAATATGAGCTTATCTATTAATCTGGATGTATTACTCATTTTAGTTACCATGCGTTCCTGGATATCTTGAAGATTAAGAGGTTTCCCATTTTGACCTCTTAGTATGCGTAATACATTAAATTGTTCAATAGATAAATCAAAAGCTTTTAATTCTAAATTAATTTGCTCTCTAAAGTGAGATGATGTAAAAAAAGTTTCAAGAATGATAGCCCTTTGTATAGGAATGTCTTGATTAGTTTTTAAAAGCGTTCTTAATTCTTTCATATACAATTGTTGTATATACAAATGTATAAATAAATTTAGAATCCTTCATTTAATAAAAGCTAATTTTATGTTAATTAATTTTAATGAAAAACAACGATCTATAACTTTATTGACACAAATTATATGTTTTGAAACTTAAATTATTTCCGTTATACCTACTATTGTTTTCTTTTTCTTACTCTCAAGAGATTAATAAGCTTGATGTACGAAACTTTGAAGCATTAAAAACTGAATTTGTTCCTGACAAAGAACAAACTTTGGTTATCAATTTTTGGGCTACTTGGTGTGCTCCATGCGTTAAAGAGTTACCTTATTTTGAAGAAATTTCAAAAGCTTACAACAAGGATGATGTTGAAGTTATTCTGGTGAGTTTGGATTTTCCTCAACATTATGAGTCAAAACTCAACCCTTTTATTAATAAGCACGGTATTGTGTCTAGGGTAATTGCATTAAATGATCCTGATTCTAATAATTGGATTCCTAAAGTTGATGAAAACTGGACAGGTTCTATACCAGCTACTTTAATTATAAGTAATTCAACATATAAATTTTACGAACAAACCTTTACTAAGGAGAGTTTACTACATGAGTTAAAAACATTCTTAAATTAAATTTTTATGAAAACAATTATTTCTCTTTTTATTTTAACTGCTTTTAGTGCATTTAATTTGTTACCTACAGCCAAAGGTTATCAGATTGGTGATATGGTAGATGATTTTAAACTTCAAAATATTGATGGTAATATGGTTTCACTATCAGATTACAATAACTCAAAAGGTGTTATAGTTGTTTTTACTTGTAATACCTGTCCTTATGCGGTAGCTTATGAAGATCGAATTGTAGCATTAGACAAAGCATTTGCTCCTAAAGGCTATCCTGTTTTAGCTATCATGCCTAATAACATTAAGATAAAACCTGCAGATGATTTAAGTCACATGAAACAAAGGGCTAAAGAAAAAGGATTTACTTTTCCATATCTAATTGATGCAGATCAAACTGTATATCCTAAATTTGGTGCTACAAAAACACCTCATGTTTATATCTTAAAAACTACCCCAAAGGGGCATCAAGTCAAGTATATTGGTGCTATAGATGATAATTTTCAAGACGCAAAAAAAGTAAAAACAACTTATGTAGCTGATGCTGTAGAAGCGTTGTTAAATGGTAAAGAAGTATCTGTATCTGAAACACGTGCCATTGGATGTACCATTAAAGTTTAAATTTTTTTAAGATTTCTGTAACATTTCTTTTTTTAATTCGTCTTAAATGTTAGAAGTGTTATTTTAGCCAAAAATTTTTTTTATGGCAGATTTATCACAAGACGCATGGCGTTCACAATATGAAGCAGACCAAAATGCAGTTCTTTTAGATGTTAGAACCCAAGATGAAGTAGATGAAGGTGCAATACCTGGAGCTATTCATATTGATATTTTTAAAGGACAAGGATTTATTGATGAGGTGTCAGAGCTAGATGTTTCAAAATCATATTACATTTATTGCCGTTCAGGAAATAGAAGTAATCAAGCTTGTGCCGTTATGCAACAATTAGGATTTGAAAAAACATACAACCTTTTAGGTGGATTTACTGAATGGGAGGGAGAGGTTGTATCTAAATAAAATTTAGCATGCACAAAAACGTAGTACATTTATTTTTAATTGGTATAATCATTTCATTCAGTAGCTGTGTGAAAAAGACCGATTCCAACTCAGTTCAACTTATCTCATCAGATGAAGCCAATACGCTTTTAGCAATTGAAGAGGTACAACTTGTTGATGTTAGATCGGCTGCTGAATTTTCTCTTGGACATATTCCAAATTCACAAAATATTGATGCGTTGTCACCTTCTTTTGATGACGATATCAAACTCCTTGATAAAAGTAAGCCCATTATGGTCTATTGCAAATATGGAACCCGAAGTGCCAAATGTTCAAAAAAACTTCAAGCAGCAGGATTTATCAAAATATATGATCTTGATGGTGGTATTTCAAAATGGAAACATCAGGGCTACGACATAAAAGTAAAATCTTAAATTATTAAAAAACGACCGGTATTTTCCGGTCGTTTTTTGTTAACAACATTTTATTACTTCATATTTATATATATTGTTAACAAAACTTACATTTGTGATTGTTAAATAACAATCATGAAGAGAACAGCGTCCCTATTAGCCCTACTGTTGTTAATTTTTCAATGGGGGTTTTCTCAAATCCTTGAACCAGTTGAATGGTCTACTTCAGTTGAGAAAATTTCAGATGACACATACATATTAGTTTCTAAAACTAATATTGAGAAAGGTTGGCATCTCTATGCACAAGATGTACCAGAGGATGGCCCAATTCCAACAACCTTTTCATATAATTTAGATGAAGAGGTAGTGCTATTAGGACTAACTAAAGAACTTGAGGGCCATATAGTAGATGATCCTGTTTTTCTAATGAAGATTAAATATTTTGAGGAGTATGCTGAGTTTAGACAGGCTATAAAAGTATCAAACAATAGGCTTAGTTCAGTTCTTGGAGAGGTAGAATTTATGGTATGTGACGATACACGATGTTTACCGCCTTCCTATGTAGACTTAGAATTCAATCTAAACGAAGCTATTCTTATTGATGCAAAGGTAGACGCTTTAGATGAAAATTTAAGCACAAACGTTTCGGTTAAAAAGCAAAATGATAAAAAAGGGTTGTGGTCAATTTTCATTATAGCTTTTCTTTCAGGGTTTGCAGCGCTTCTAACACCATGTGTGTTTCCAATGATTCCAATGACCGTTAGTTTTTTTACAAAGCAAAGTAAATCAAAAGCATTAGGTATTAGGAACGCTATAATTTATGGTATTTCTATTGTTATTATCTATGTGCTTTTAGGTTCCATGGTAACCGCCATATTTGGAGCAGATGTTCTTAACGCATTAGCAACTAACGTTTGGTTTAATGTGGTTTTCTTTGTGCTCTTATTAGTTTTCGCATTTTCATTTTTAGGGGCTTTTGAGATCGTTTTACCTAACTCATGGGCTAATAAAGTTGATCGTCAAGCAGACCGTGGAGGACTTATTGGTATTTTTTTCATGGCTCTTGCTTTAGCTATAGTTTCCTTTTCATGTACAGGTCCTATTGTTGGCACTTTACTTGTTGAGTCTGCTTCAAAGGGAGGAATTGCTCCTATTGTTGGCATGCTTGGTTTTTCTCTAGCTATTGCACTTCCATTTGCTTTATTTGCAGCATTTCCAGGATGGTTAAATTCATTACCTAAATCTGGCGGATGGCTTAATACGGTTAAAGTTGTTCTTGGTTTCCTTGAATTGGCCCTGGCCTTTAAATTTTTATCTAATGCAGATTTGGTACTTCAATTACATTGGTTAGAACGTGAACTATTTATTGCTATTTGGATAGCCATATTTGGTGTAATGGCATTATACCTCCTAGGGAAAATTCAGTTACCTCATGATGGTCCATCTGGTCCAATTTCTGTAGGACGCTTGTGTTTGGGATTAGTAACATTAGCTTTTACTATTTATATGATTCCAGGCTTATGGGGAGCGCCTTTAGACCTCATCAGTGCCTTTCCTCCGCCACAATCTTATAGTGAATCACCATATGGTGTTGGGAATTCTCAATCTTCAGGGGCATCTGTTTTGCATGAGGATCTTCCTGATGGTGGACATCTTTTAGCACCACATCAAATTTTAGCCTTTAATGATTATGATAAAGGGTTGTCTTATGCAAAGTCTGTTGGTAAACCTGTATTAATTGATTTTACTGGCTGGGCTTGTGTTAATTGTCGTAAAATGGAACAAAATGTTTGGGTAGTACCTCAGGTTTTAGATATTCTCAAAAATAAAGTAGTCCTTATTTCATTGTATGTCGATGATAAGCGCGCATTGGATCAACACATACCATCAGCATTAAAGCCAGGTAAACAATTAAAGTACATAGGTCAAAAGTGGAGTGAACTTCAAACGCTACGCTACAAAACAAATACACAGCCTTACTATGTCATTATGGATCATGATGAACAAACTCTTATTGAACCTGTGGGCTACACCCCAGATGTTGATACTTATTTTAAGTGGATGACTCAAGGAATTTCAAAATTTTAAACAAACTTAAGCTAAACCTTTCTACTTTTAGATTAGTTTTTTTTTGATTAAGTTTAAGAAGCAAAAACATCCGATGAATGTTTTTATTTATCAATTTTTATTGTTTTTGTAGTGGTAAAACGCTTGTTAATAATTCATTAAATATTTGATAATCAATATTTATATTCAGAGTTTTAATAAAAATAATTATGTTTGCCACTTGATTAAAAATAACTAATTAACAACTATCAACATGCACAATATTCCTGAGAATATGCAAGTCACGCCTATTCACCACGCATCTTATTTATGTGATGGTGCTATAGAGCCCTGGTCAGGTAAGACGGCCGAGGTTTTTTCCAACATTTACACTAAAAACAACAATGGTGATTATGGTCCTACCTTGTTAGGTACTGTTCCAGACATGGATGCAGATCATGCTTTAAAAGCCCTAGATGCAGCTTACAATGCATTTAATAGAGGCCAAGGAATATGGCCAACAATGAAGGTGAAAGACCGTATAGCGTGTTTAGAGAAATTTGTTGAAAAAATGAAACCTAAGCGTGAAGAGGTGGTTAGATTACTAATGTGGGAGATTGGAAAAAATCAACCAGACTCTTACAAAGAGTTTGACAGAACCGTAGACTATATATCAAATACCATTGATGCCTACAAAGCCTTGGATAGGAAGAGTGCTAAGTTTCAAAAGGAATCTGGAATTTATGCACACATTAGAAGAAGCCCTTTGGGAGTAGTCCTATGTTTAGGACCTTATAATTACCCTTTGAATGAAACCTTTTGCTTACTAATACCAGCTTTGATTATGGGTAATACAGCTATTTTTAAACCAGCTAAGTTAGGGGTGCTTCTTATTACTCCTCTGTTAGAAGCTTTCAAAGAGAGTTTTCCTCCAGGTGTAGTAAACATAGTTTTTGGTAGAGGAAGAAATATTGCCTCTCCAATCATGCAAACAGGAAAGGTTGATGTTTTAGCGCTTATAGGTCACAGTAGTTCTGCGGTTGCTTTACAAGACCAACATCCTAAAAAAAACAGACTGCGTTTAGTACTTGGATTAGAAGCTAATAATCCAGGTGTTATTCTTCCAGATGCAGACTTAGATCTTACAGTTAAAGAATGTATATCCGGTACCTTATCATTTAATGGACAACGTTGTACTGCATTAAAAATGCTTTTTGTTCATGAAAGCATCGTTGACGAGTTTAATGCACGTTTTGCTAAAGCGGTTGACGCTTTACCTTACGGATTACCTTGGGAAGAAGGTGCTTTTTTAACGCCTCTACCAGAAGTTGATAAAGCAAATTATATCAAAGGCTTAGTAGATGATGCTACAAGTAAAGGCGCCAAAATCATGAATAGCAAAGGAGGTGAAATGAGTCATAACTATTGTTATCCTGCCATTTTATATCCTGTTAATGATAGTATGAATGTTTATCATGAAGAACAATTTGGCCCGGTAATTCCAGTAGTTCCATTTTCTACAATAGATCAGCCGTTAGATGCTATAGCTAATTCTGAGTATGGTCAACAAGTAAGTATTTTTGGAAGAAACTCTGAAAAGCTTGGTAGATTAATAGATATTTTAGCCAACTTGGTATGCCGCGTAAACTTAAATAGTGCTTGTCAGCGTGGCCCAGATATTTATCCGTTTACTGGTCGAAAAAATTCAGCAGTGGGTACCCTTAGTGTTTTTGATGCGCTTCGATCTTTTTCAATTCGAACATTTGTTGCCTCTAAAGACAATAATTATAACAATGCTATAATAGAAGAACTTAAAGATACCAACCATTCTAATTTTGTTTCTACAGAATATTTATTGTAGGTATTACAATTGCTAAGTTTTCTTTTTTTGAATCTTAAATTAAAACATTATCTTAAATGTATATGATGAGGTTATTTGTAGTATTTTTTATGGTTTTAGGGTTTAGTATTTCAGGCTATAGCCAAGTGGTTTACAATGTGGAATACAGCAGTCAAGCCGATGTTAAGGTTTATGTTGTAGAGTATCAAAGTCAGGCCGA
>ERZ802830.3133-NODE-3133-length-14331-cov-6.35045_pt1 | contig 14331 bp, 8 predicted proteins | sample MGYA00345654_ERZ802830 | MGnify/ENA primary metagenome ERZ802830 (study PRJEB30503, sample SAMEA104212375) | marine metagenome | biome: Westerlies Biome; feature: [SRF] surface water layer (ENVO:00010504) within the epipelagic zone...; material: water... | reverse complement strand
AAAAACATCATCACTTGCTGCGATCATCACTGCGTGGTGAAAACTCGTTCCTCCTTCGGCAACCAACAAATAATATTTTCCGTTTTCTTTATAAATATGGGGTCCCTCAGTATGTTTTTTATCACAAGCACCCTCCCACAGAGAATGTCTGTCTCCCACTAATTTCCATTGTTCCAAATCCAATTCCTGTGCCCAAATGGCACCAATTCCACTGGAAGTCATATCTCCTGGATTGTGAGTCCCCACAAAATATACTTTACCATCGTCATCAAAAAACAAATCGGGATCGATACCAGGGGCGCCTTCGATCACATGGGGTTCAGACCAAGGTCCTGCAGGGTTTTTTGCCGTTATGATAAAATTGGTGTTAGATTTTGTTTTATTGGGTTTGTTTTTATCAATTTGGGAGTACATATTGGTTGTGACAATGTAGAAAGTTCCCTTGTTATATCGAATGGTTGGTGCGTGGATTCCCCCATTTTCTGAAACATCTACTAAATTGACTGCTCCCGAAGCTTGACTTGGGCGGTGCAATCCATAACCGATCAATTTCCAGTTCACTAAATCTTTACTGTGGTGAATGGGCAATCCTGGAAAATATTCAAAAGAAGAATTAACGATATAAAAATCTTCTCCTACCCTACAGATTGAGGGATCGGGATAGCCTCCAGGTATAATAGGGTTGGTAAATGTACTCTGTGCCACCAATGGAGTGATACAAATTAAAAAGAAAGACATCAAAAAAGAACGCATAATTTGAAATTTAATGATTTAAAAAAAGGGGGGGATAATTCTCCCCCCCTTTAGAATGATTACAATAAAATTATTTTGTAGAATTATTGGCAATTGGCTCCAAATTCTATATCGGTGTCATATCCGGGATTTCTAACGATTATGGAACCGTCTGGGTTGGAAAAGCTCAAATGTATTTCGGTGATTATATTTCCAGCAGTAACTCCAAAATAGCCTGGAGGCCATAGGGTGATTTCCCAAATATTATTGCCAACCAAAGTCATGCTTGAAGCAGCATCTCTGTCGGCTTTGACAATTGTTGTTCCGTCGCCAAGTAAGACAGTGGCATTCATGTTGACCGCGCCCACATTGTAAAGTGCTGTATTTCCACCATCAAGTCCTTCTTTGGCATCAAATCTCACAGTAATAATGTCGTCAAACATGTATCCCTCAGGATTGATAAATGCTGTGAAGGTTGGAGCTGGTCCAGTAAGATCGGTTGCAGTAGCGCCGGCGCCAGTAATGGTAATGTTCTTGAAATGAGTATCCCAAAAACGAGATTTGGCATCTTGTGTCGAGCTGTCGATAGAATCTTCTTGTTTGAATCCATCATTGTGGCTTCCCACCCAATATCCCAATTGGGCTCCAGAGTGACCTTCTCCAACGGTTAGAGTAACGGTAATGGTTCCATCAACAGAGGTTTGTGAAGCATCGATAGGGCTCTCAGAACGAAAAGCGACCCACTCAGATTCACCGTAGTTTTCTCCTATGTCCAAAATTTCATTCATGTCCACCGTCCATGAGTTTCCAGACTCTTCTCCATCAAGACCTCTTGATTTGTTCCCCCAGAAGCTTACATCCTGTGGATCTAAGATCATATTTCCAGAACCAGGCCGGTCGGGACTTTGATTGATCGAGGAGTCAAAGCGAACGGTAGCGTTGTTGGCCAAATCCCAGCTTTTAGGAGCTAACATTCCGAAAATTAGAAATCTATAGTTCTGATCGGTATCCTCAGAGTCGTAGTTCACTTTAACAGTGATTGAAATACTTTCACCTGCTCTGGCAGATGCTGGTTGCGTAACGTCTGTAATATCAAAACAAGAGGTTACAAATAAGAATACTAGTGGAAGTGCTAAAAAGCCAACTAGAAATGTTTTATAATTAAAATTTAATTTTCTCATTTTTTTATTTTTTAAAGTGATAAACATAAGTTGTAGCTCCACATCCTAGGCTGAATTGTAAGCCTAAAGAACTATTGTTTTTTCCAAATAATGGCATGGATAAACCAGCAGGAACAATTTCTGATCCGTTGGTAAACTGAATATTAGTGGGTTTGAAATCATCGTCAAAGGACCAGTTTCCTGATGCAAATGGAGTTCCTGAAGTTTTCAATGTTGGAAATGGAAGAGTAGATGAACCCAATGTGAATGATCCATCGGAGATTGACAGGGTCAATGCAGAAGCATTAAAATGTCCACTCAAATCTGTTCCGTTTCTATGGATACTGTGTAAACTCCATTCCCCATTGATTTCAACTTTATAATCTATCAATGCATCTTCCCTTACGTCGAATGTTTCGGCATCATCACAAGCACTAAACAGTGCGAGCGAAAATATTAGTGTAATAATGAATATATTTCTCATAATTGTTTTGATTTAAATTTTTAGTGTTTATTGTAAGTTATGTATTTCTACCTCGTTAACGGGTAGAGGGTAATATAGGATTTGACTATAGGCGGAATAGGAAATCTGACCGCTTCCATTTTCGTTGACGATTCCCTTTTGTAATCTTCGGGTGTTGAGAAATCTATCTCCCCACTCATTATACAATTCTTTGGATCTTTCGTTGAAAATAATCTCAAGCATTTCAGTTTTGTTTGGAGTACCTACCACTGAAGTAGCTGCCCCAGCTCTATTTATAATGGCATTAACATCAGCAACATCATCGGCAGTAACGGCATTGTTTACCATTATATTGGCCTCCGCTCTTGTCAAATGCATTTCAGCCAATCTAAGTGCCACATAGTCGACACTATTGGTAGGCCATTTGCCGCCTAAATAGACTAGACCGTCTCCCTCAGACATCAAATCCGCGAACCTTTTGTCAGTGGGGTCGGCAGTTCTCAATTGTCCTATTACTCCGTTAGAATTGAGCGATGTCGTTCCCAATTGATCATCCGCTTGATGATTATCGAATCCTATCTGAGCTGGACCAAAAGTCTGTTCACTCGAATTGTGAATGATAGAATAGATCACCTCTGATGATCCACTTCCTTTGGTGTAGATGTCAGCAACATTTGCCTCTAAAGAAAACTTCCCTGAACTAATAACTTCATTAGCCCTTTCATAAGCCAAATCATATTTGCCATGGTAGAAATAAATTCTTGCAGCCATTGCTGTAGCAGCAGCGTGAGAAGTTATCCCTTCACCGATCGCAAGATTGGTTCTTGCCGCTTCGATATCAGACTCTATTTGAGTTACGATCTCGGCTGAGCTAGCAAGTGAAACCCTATCATTAGTACCCAAAACCGTCAAAACAAGAGGAACAGATTTTCCTGTTGTGGGGTGAGTAAAAAAGTTGTTGAGTTGAAAATAAACCGCAGCTCTCAAAAAGAAAGCATCTCCTTTAACACTAGCTTTTTCAGCATTCGTCCCATACATATTATCTATATCAGCATTGATTACAGTATTGATTTTATTCAATGCTCGGTATCCATTACTGTAGGAATTTCCGCTAAACATACCCGGTATTCCTGAGCTTGTCCACTTGTAGAATGGAGTCCAATTGGCCGACCTTCTGATCTCAACATCCCTGATCAGGGTAGTGGATATCATATGTTGATAGGCATAAAAGCCACGCATATCATTGTATGCTCCAGCGTTCAGAGAGTTCATCGCATTGATGTCTGTTAATTTATCAGCAGACAAACCAATGGTGGAGTACTCGTCCAAGAATTCTTCACAGGAGGTAAAGGCAAGGCTCAAAACCATTAAACCAATAAATAATCTTTTCATTTTAAATTTCTTATTGTTTCTCATCAGTTTAAAATTTTAGATTAACACCTATATTCATTGTCTTTGCCTGTGGAATTTGTTTCCACTTATCCATCAAATTGAGATTCCCACCAGCGACAAGGTTTTCGGGATCATACATCCACGGTTGGGCATTGGTCCAAGTCAAAAAGTTGGTCAATTTTAGATATAAATCTAATCCATTGATGAAACTATTTTCAGGAACATCCACTTTATATGACACCGTAAGATCTCTCATTCTTAGATAATCTAAATTCGATACATATTCCGAAGTTCTGGTCCAAATGGTAGGTTCTGTAGTCAACTGACTTATTTGGGTAACATCACCCGGATTTCTCCATCTGCCCAGCAAACTGCGAAGTGGCGTTAAGTTCATTGATCCAAAAGCGTATTTCGAATTGATGATCTCTCCAGAGGCAATGTAGTCTTGACCTACTGCAAATGAAAATAACGCACTGACATTCCAGTTTTTATAGGATAGATTTGTACTAAAACCACCTGTAAAATCTGGATAAGGATTCCCAAAGGCTACTTGATTTTCATTTAGAAAGTTATTCAAACTTCCTGCCTGAGCAGCTGCCTGAGACTCCGTATATGCAGCACCACTTTCTTGGTGAATATAAGTATCCTCTCCAGTGGCAGGATCGACTCCTCCCCAAACTGGAATTCTAGTTATACCAATGGGCTTGCCTACATAAATAGAGGTCGTTCCAAATCCTGGTAGATTGATTCCCTCGGTATTGTCTCCTACATCCAAAACCTCATTTTTGTTCTGGGCATAAGTAAACTCAACATCCCATGTTAAATCTTCCGTTTCCGCCACGGTTGCTCCCAAAACAATTTCAATACCTTTATTACTGATCTCTCCTAAGTTGGTGGTTACTTCTTCAAGACCACTTACAATACTTACTGGATAAGGCAGAAGTAAATCTTTTGTCAGTTTGTCGTAGTAATCTATATCAGCCCTGAATTTTCCATCCATAAGCTCCATACTCACCCCTAAATTGGTTTGTGTAGAAGTTTCCCAACCCAACTCATCATCGGCAATATTGGATAATGAAATACCGTTTAAGTTGTTATAATTGGCTTGACTGTAGCGAGATTCATTAGCATAAGTTCCTATTTCAGCGTTTCCGGAGATTCCATAACTGGCTTTCAACTTGAGGTAACTTAAAACCCCTTTAATAGGTTCGAAGAAATTTTCCTCACTGATATTGTATCCCAAAGAGGCCGCTGGGAATGTACCCCACCTTCTTTCTTTACCAAATCGGGAGGATCCATCTCTACGGGCTGTAAAAGAAACCAAATACTTTCCTTTATAGTCATAAGTAGCCCTCGATACAACCGACAGAAATGTATAAGCACTTTCATAAAAATTTGGAATGAGCTCTGCGGCATCAATAGTAGTTTTCAAGGTGGAACTTGAAAAGCCTATTCCAACAAGGTTGTTGGTTATGGATTTATTTTTGGAGGATTCCATTCCAGCCAATATATCAAAGTTGTGATCCCCAAATTGCTTTCTGTAGTTGAGCAAGTTTTTCCAGTTCCAGGAATTCCTGGTAGTTGCTGATGATTGGGCTTGTGCCAAACCATTAGACTGCAGCCTTGCATCAAGATATTGGGTCTGGTTGACAGCAACACTATTTAAACCAAACTCTGTTCTGAAACTCAATCCTTCGGTCAATTGATATCTAATGTACCAACTTGCCGTAAAAGTTCTATTCTTTTGGTTATTTTCAAACAAATCAAGCCATGCTTTTGGGTTACGTTGAATGTTAAAATAAGTCCCATCTGCATTGTAAACAGGATGAATGGGCAACATATTGTTAGAACGCCCTAGTCCATCTTGAGCAGGTACCGGCGAATTGTCAACATAACTAAAACTCATGTTTGAACCTATATTGATTTTATCGCTCAATTGATGCGTTAAATTGGTACGTCCATTAAGTCTTAAATACTCGTTTCCAACGAAAATAGACTCTTCCTGAAGGAAATTTCCACTGACGAAAAACTTTGTTTTTTCACTTCCACCTGAAGCTGAAATATTACCCCTGTAGGCAATCCCATTTCTCAGGGCAGTGTTTTGCCAGTCGGTGCTGGTTGCTATAGCTTCAGCTCTGGTCAATCCATCTACCAATACATTGCTTGAATCCCAAAATTCTGTAGGATTATTTCCCGAATTATACCAAGCTTCTTGAGCCAATGTCAGATATTCTTCAGCATTGACAAAATCAAGTTTTCTTGTCGCTTCTGATAAACCTATATCGAATGTTGCTTCAATTTTGGTTTCTCCGCTTTGACCTTGTTTGGTGGTAATTAAAATTACCCCATTAGACCCTCTAGCTCCATAAATCGCTGTAGCTGCTGCATCTTTAAGTATCTCCATCGATGCGATATCATTTGGATTAATACTGGCCAACAAGTTGGTATTCATGTCCATAAATCCAACAGAATTATTGGTGTCCATGTAACCTCCAGATTCTAAAATGATACCGTCGACTACATAGAGTGGTTCTGAACTTGCTGTAGCAGAGTTAGCTCCTCTAATTCTGATTTTGGTTTCTGATCCAGACATTCCCGAACCTGTAACTACTTGTACACCTGCAGCTCTTCCTTGCAGTGCTTGTTCGAATGACCCGAGCGCAGTATTTTTTACTTTCTCGCCATCAACTCTAACAATAGCACTGGACAGGTTTTTGGCAATTTGAGAGCCATAACCTGTTACAATCACCTCTTCTAGTTTTTCACTGGATTCCTTCAATGAGATACTGATTTCAGTTTGCCCACTATAGACAATCTTTTGGCTTTCAAAACCAAGATAACTGAATTCAATTTCATCACCTGGCGAAACCTCCTCAAGAGTAAAATTTCCGTCAAAATCAGTTAGTGTACCCTTTCCGTCTGTATTATTAATGATGTTTACACCTGGTATTGGTTCACCATCGGACATTACGGTCCCACTGATCTCTTGAGAGAAGGCCTGGAAACAAATGAAAAACATGAAAAAGACTATTAAAAAATTTCTCATACTTTTAGTTTAATTGTTTTAATTAATTAAATCACTTCACTGATGCTCTAAATCAATGCATTTACTCGAAAACTTGTCGCCAAAACACATAATGTTTTATTAACCACAATTATTTCGATTAACAACTAAATGAAAATTAAAGGAATTTTATTTGAAGGACACTATCAAAATTGGGAGGGTAAAATACCTTAACCCTTAACGAATGTCAATTTAAAATATTTAAAATTAATTTGGTTGTCAATTCTATTATTTCGCACACACAATTCACCAAACTTATGTAATTTATAATTATAATGGCGTTGGCGACAGAAAAAAAACTACTATAACCTTATAGTCAACTAACGAAAACGTTGTAGTATTATTAAAAATAATCAATTATTTAATACTAATCATAATTTTAATGGTGATCTATTTCTATTTTTGCAATTAAGGTGAAAAATAAAATTACATTAAAAAAAATGGCCCAAGAGTTGAATGTTTCCATTTCAACTGTCTCTAAAGCCCTAAAAGACAGTTACGAAATTGGAGAAGAGACTCGTCAGCGGATAAAAGCTTTTGCCAAACAAAAGGGATATCGACCCAACAACATCGCCTTGAGTCTTAAGAATAAAAAAACCAAAACCATAGGGGTCATAATTCCTGATGTGGTTCATTATTTTTTCGCAATGGTCATCAACGGTATTGAGCAAATCGCGATGCAACAGGGGTATAATGTGGTAGTGGCTTTATCCAATGAGTCCTTTGAAAAAGAAGTAGTTAATTTGGAGACCCTCGCTGGTGGACTCATCGATGGTTTTATCATGTCACTTTCTAGAGAAACCCTAAAAAATCAAGATTATCATCACATTAACGAAACCATTCGCCAAGGGATGCCAGTTGTTCTCTTTGATAGAGTTGTTCTTGAAATTGAATGTGATAAAGTCATTGTGGATGATGTCAAAGGTGCCTACGATGCAACAACACTTTTGATTTCCAAGGGTAAACAACACATTCTATTGTTGACCACACAAGATTTTGTAAATGTAGGACGACTGAGGGCTCAAGGATATATTAAAGCTTTCCAAGATAATGGTTTACCATTGGACAATGACCTCATCATTAAGACTGTAGACACTCAAAATTCTGACAATGATATGTCTATTTTGGAAAAAAATATTGAGAGGGCTATTCGTGAAAACGATAAGATCAATGGAATTTTTGCGGTCAATGAAATTTATGCCGGAGCAGCTCTTAAAGTACTAAAAAAGCTTTCCATTGCGGTTCCAGAAAAGGTCAGTATCATCTGTTTTACCGATGGACTCATATCCAAATATTCTAGTCCTACTCTTACTACAGTAAATCAACATGGAGAAGAAATAGGGAAAGTAGCTGCCACTAAGTTGATCGATAGACTCGAAAAAGAGGACGAAGAAGAAACTGTATTCAAAGAATACGTTATTAAAACGACCATAGTCGAAAGAGAATCTACTTGATTTTTTGGTTTTTAAAAAAATTCCACTAAGTTTGAGGGCTCGAAAAAATTTCACACACTTTTTATGTTTTTTTGATAAGCCTTGTGCTTGTCATAATTTAAATTTTTGAGTAATGAAACAGCAACACTTGAGTTTCTGGGATATCTGGAACATGAGTTTTGGTTTCCTAGGGATTCAGTTTGGCTATGCATTGCAGGGTGGCTTTATGTCACGAATATTTCAAACATTGGGGGCATCAAAAGATGAATTACCCCTCCTATGGTTGGCAGCTCCATTGACCGGCTTATTGGTGCAACCCATCATTGGTTATTTGAGCGACAGGACATGGCACCACAGATGGGGAAGGAGAAGACCCTATTTCATGGTGGGAGCCATTTTGAGTTCTCTTGCACTGCTTTTTATTCCTCACTCCCCCTATTTGTGGATGGCAGTTGGGTTATTATGGATACTAGATACATCCATCAATATTAGTATGGAGCCTTTTAGAGCATTGGTAGCCGATAAGCTTCCTGAAGCACAGCGAACCTATGGTTTTGTTGTACAAGCTCTTATCATTGGTGTAGGGACTTGGATCGCTAGTAGTTTACCTTGGCTTGTATCTTCTTTGGGTCTGAGTGATGCCGCTTCTCCTGGGGTCATACCCCTGTCTGTTAAAGTTGCCTTTGGTATTGGTGCTGTCGTTTTTTTGGGGAGTATTTTTTATACGGTAATGACCACTTCAGAGACACCCCCAGAAGACATAGACGCATTCAGAGCTAATCTCAAAAAGCAGAAAAGAAGTGCTATTGGTGAAATTTTTGACAACATATTCAATATGCCCAAAACCATGCTAAAATTAGGTGTGGTTCAGTTTTTCAGTTGGTTTGCCTTTTTTTCTATGTGGAGTTTGGCCAACCCAGCACTGACAGAACATGTGTACAAAGCCCCTGCTCCAATCAAGGAAAATTTTGATTTTTCAGAAACTACTTCAACCGCTGATTTTCAAATCCAAAACGAAAAATTTCAAAAAGCATCCAATAAAGTTGGAGCCAATATGGGAGTCTATGGACTTTCCTCAATGGTATTTGCGTTGCTGTTAACCTTTTATGCATCTAGAAAACAAGTTAACCGCAAATTGTTGCACATGGCTTCACTTACATTGGGAGGTCTAGGGTTTTTGATGATGTACTTAGTGCCAGATCCAAAATTATTATGGCTTTGGTTTTCTCTCATCGGAATCTCATGGGGAAGTATTCTATCTATGCCCTACGCCATGTTGTCTAGTGCTATTGACCCCAACAAAATGGGAATTATGATGGGCCTTTTCAATATGTTTATTGTGATTCCTCAAATTTTTGCTGCTTTGGGTGGTGTTAATTTCCTAAGCAACTTGTTGGGAGCTGCTCCAATCTATGCGATGGTAGTGGCTGGAGTTTCACTACTTCTTTCGGCATTCTCTAACCTTTTGATAAAAGATTAAAATGTCATCAGCTATCAATATTAACTTAGATATAAAAGGTTTGATTTTTGACCTCGACGGTGTGATCGCCGATACGGCTCATTTGCACTACAAAGCGTGGTGTCAAATCGCATGCCAGTGGAAATTTGATTTATCAGTTGATCAAAACGAAAAACTCAAAGGAGTCAGTAGGAAAAATGCCATGCAAAAAATTGCAAAATGGTCAGGAAAAAGTTTTTCTGAAAAGGAATTAGAAGATTTTGCGGAGCAAAAAAACACTCTTTATCTAGATTACTGTGAGTCATTAAGCCATAAAGATGCCCTTCCGGGGGTTGTTAGTTTTATTGACGAATGTCGTCGAACAGGATTGAAATTGGCCGTTGGCTCTGCAAGTAAAAATGCTAAAATAATTCTCCAAAAACTTCAAATCATTGATCTTTTTCAAATTGTAGTGGATGGAAATATGGTGGAAAAATCCAAACCCCATCCAGAAGTATTTCTCAAGGCTGCCCAATTTCTGAAAATCAATCCTTCTGATTGTGTGGTCTTTGAAGATTCTCAGGCAGGAATTCAAGCCGCCCTCAATGCTGGAATGAAGAACATCGGTATTGGGAGTTCTGATCTTTTGAATTGCAATGCCCAAATTCAATCATTTGAAAAATATAATTTAAAAAAACTGTCAACTCAAATCAATAACTAAAATTCGTGATGAATCAATCATACATTTCGGAGGATGCTTGGAAAATCGTTGAAAAGGGATTCAATCCTGATCGTGTGAAAGCCTCTGAGAGTATTTTCAGTATTGGAAACGGAGCCATGGGGCAAAGAGCCAATTTTGAAGAACATTATTCAGGCCCTAGCTTTCAAGGCAGCTACATAGGAGGGATTTATTATCCTGACAAAACTAAAGTCGGTTGGTGGAAAAATGGTTATCCTGATTATTTCGCAAAAGTGATTAATGCTCCCAATTGGATTGGAATCGATATAGCAGTGGATCAAATCCCTTTGGATCTTTTTACTGCCAAAAAAATTCATCAATTTAACCGTGTGCTCAACATGAAAACGGGGCTCTACTCCCGTTCCTATGAGTTGGAAATGCCCAATGGGATTCACCTAAAGGCAGTTGTCAAACGGTTTTTGTCCATGAAGGAAGATGAAACAGGAGCGATTGAATACAATATAGAATTGTTGAGTGAAAAGGCTAGCTTCGATATTTCTCCTTACTTGAATGGAAAAATCAAAAATGAGGACAGCAACTGGGATGATCCCTTTTGGAATCATTTGGAGGCTGAGGTAAATGATCAATCGGCATATTTATTATCCAAAACACTCAAAACCGAATTTCATGTATGCTCCTATATGCATGCTGAATTGCGTTTAAACGGAAATCCGTTGGGGAATCCGCATAAAAACTTTAACAATGAGAATAAACTGGGATTCACTAAATCCATAAACCTTTCTAAAGGAGATCAACTTTCCATTACCAAATACGGGGGTTATGTCACCTCCCTGCATCACCAAGAGCAACAACTTAAATCGGTCGCAAAACAAAAAATCAACTTATCATTGAAGAAAGGTTTTCAATCTCTTTGTAAGGATCATTCCGATTGTTGGGCTCGGATTTGGGAATTATCTGACATTGTTATTGAGGGCGACTTAAATGCTCAACAGGGCATTCGGTTTAACATCTTTCAACTCAATCAGACCTACACCGGTAAAGACGATAGATTGAACATTGGACCAAAAGGATTTACAGGCGAAAAATACGGAGGAAGTGCCTATTGGGATACGGAGGCCTATTGCCTCCCTTTTTACATGATCACCAAAGGAACTGAAGTGGCCAAGAATCTTTTAAAATACCGTTTTAACCAATTGCCCAAAGCAATAGAAAATGCCGAAAAATTAGGTTTTAAAGGAGGTGCAGCGCTATTCCCGATGGTTACAATGAACGGAGAAGAATGTCACAACGAGTGGGAAATTACCTTTGAAGAAATACATCGTAATGGTGCAATTGCCCATGCCATTTACAACTATGAAAATTTTACCAATGACACTTCATACATTCCTGAAAAGGGTCTCGAGGTGCTTATTGCCATTTCACGATTCTGGAGCCAAAGGGTCAACTTTTCTAATCAAAAAAACAAGTATGTGATTTTGGGTGTCACTGGGCCTAACGAATATGAAAACAATGTCGATAACAATTGGTATACCAATTATATCGCACGTTGGACATTAAAATATACCATCAAACAAATTCATAAAGGGAAAACCCAATGGCCTGAGCAATTGCATAATACAATCGAAAAAACTAATTTAAAGGAAGAGGAAATTGACCAATGGCTCGAAATCACTGACAAAATGTATTTACCATTCGATGCTAAATACAATGTCTATTTACAACAAGACGGTTTTTTGGATAAAGAAATGATGACCGTTGACCAACTGGACGAAGATCAAAGGCCGATTAATCAAAATTGGTCCTGGGACAGAATTTTGAGATCTCCTTTCATCAAGCAAGCCGATACACTTCAGGGTTTTTATTTTTTTGAAGACGACTTTACCCATAAAGAATTAGAAAACCATTACAATTTTTACAAGCCTTTTACTTTACACGAATCATCGCTATCCCCTTGTATTCATTCCATACTTGCAGTGCGTTTGGATAAAATGAAAGAAGCCTACGAATTGTATTTGCGCACCTCACGTCTCGATCTTGACGACTATAACAGAGAGATTGAAGAAGGTCTTCATATTACAAGTATGGCAGGTACCTGGATGAGTATTGTTATCGGATTTATTGGTTTAAAAATTAAAGACGGGCTATTGTCCCTAAAGCCCAAACTACCTCTACATTGGAATTCGCTTTCCCTAAAAATCAATTACAGAGGGGAAGTACTATCCATTCATCATGAAAATAATGAATCCACATTCCAATGGAAGGGTGAGGAACCTTTAGAGATCTTATTAAATGATCAACCCATTACTGTGAATTCTTCAAAAAAATTAAACCCAACATTATGAAAAAAGTTTTACTAATACTTTCAATCCTGTTTTTGGTTCCACTCAACGGCCAAATTCAAAAAGTAGAGCCGCCTTTTTGGTGGATAGGGATGAAAATGTCCAAAATCCAGATACTTGTCTATGGGGAGAATATTGCACAGTATACGCCCAAAATTGATGCTGAAGGGGTTAGGTTGATTTCGACAGATCGCGTCCAAAACGACAATTATATTTTTCTGAATTTAGAAATTGGTGCTGAGGCCTCTTCAGGCTATATACCTATTGACTTTTACAAGGGTAAAAAAATAAAATACACCCACCAATACCAACTTCTAGAAAGAAAACCAAATGCAGCTCAACTTCAGGGTTTTAATTCATCTGATGTTATGTATCTCATCACACCTGATCGTTTTGCAAATGGTGATCTTGAAAACGACGAGATGGAGGGAATGTTGGAAAAACTGGGTCCAGGAGATTTCGATAGACACGGCGGAGACCTCCAAGGAATTATTGATCATCTCGACTATCTGGATGATTTGGGATTTACAGCCATTTGGCTGAATCCAGCCCTCGAAAACAATATGGAGAAAGCTTCATATCATGGATATTCCGCCACCGACTATTACAGGGTAGACCCCCGTTTCGGAACCAATATAAAATTTAAAGAACTCGTTGATAAAGCCGCCCAAAAAGAGATCAAAATCATCATGGATCTCATCCCCAATCATTGTGGTAGCGCGCATTGGTTCTTTAAAGATCCTCCGACCCATGACTGGTTTAACCATCAAGATGGGTACAGAAATACGACGCACAACAGAGAATCTATTCAGGACATTCATGCTTCTGAAATCGACAAAAAAGAGCATTCCGATGGCTGGTTTGTCAAAACAATGCCAGACTTGAATCAAAGAAACCCAATGGTTTCAAGATACTTTATCCAAAATGCCATTTGGTGGATTGAATACTCGGCTATTGCAGGTATCAGAGTGGATACTTATCCCTATTCCGACCGGGATTTTATGGGCGACTGGACCAAAGCCATAATGGAAGAATACCCTAATTTTAATATGGTTGGAGAGGAATGGTCAACCAACATCGCCATCACTTCCTATTGGCAAAAAGGAAAAGTAAATCACGATGGCTATGTTTCTTATTTACCCAGTTTGATGGACTTTCCCCTTCAATCAGCATTTATCGAATCTCTTAATGACGATTATGGTTGGGGAAAAGGATTTATAAAAGCCTACAAAATGTTGGCCAATGATTTCCTCTATCCAGACCCTTATAATTTGGTTATTTTCCCAGACAATCACGACATGACTCGATTTTTTACTCAAGTCAATAATGATTTAGACTTGTTTAAAATGGGAGTCGTTTACTATCTCACCATGAGAGGAATACCCCAATTCTTTTATGGTACCGAAATTCTAATGAACAGCAACAAAAACCCTGGAGATCACGGACTGATTCGATCCAACTTTCCCGGTGGATGGCCAAATGATCAAGTGAATGCTTTTATTGGAAAAGGATTGAACAAAGACCAAAAGCAAACACTGGAATTTTTTAAAAAATTATTGAATTGGCGGAAAAATAATGAAGTTATTCATCATGGAAAATTAATTCAATAT
>ERZ802830.3132-NODE-3132-length-14331-cov-9.90312_pt1 | contig 14331 bp, 13 predicted proteins | sample MGYA00345654_ERZ802830 | MGnify/ENA primary metagenome ERZ802830 (study PRJEB30503, sample SAMEA104212375) | marine metagenome | biome: Westerlies Biome; feature: [SRF] surface water layer (ENVO:00010504) within the epipelagic zone...; material: water... | reverse complement strand
CTAAGTCATTTCCTAATCTTGCAATTAATCTACTCATATAATCGTTTACAATTTTTTCTTTTCCTGCTCCAAAGAAGATAAGATCGCCTTTTTTCACATCTAAATTTTTCAAAATATTTTTTAAGCATTCTTCTGAGAGATATTTAAGAATGGGGGATGAAAGGCTAGATGAGTCTTCACCCTCTACTCTTATATATGCAAGACCTTTTGCACCAAACTCTTTAACAAAGTCTGTATATCTATCTATCTGACCTCTTCCAACCTTTTCACCTTCAGGAACTACAAGTGCTGCAATTCTTGAATTATCATCATTTGCAGGATCTGAGAATACTTTAAATTCCTCTTGCTTAAAAATATCTGATAACTCAACTAGTTTTAGCGGGTTCCTTAAATCTGGTTTATCGCAGCCATATTTTTCCATTGCTAAGTGCCATTTTATTTTTGGGACAGAACCAAGATTTACATTCAGTATTTTTTTGAATGTTGAAACTATCATTTCTTCAGCGAGATTCATTACATCTTCTTCGCTAACGAAAGATGCTTCAATATCTATTTGTGAAAATTCAGGCTGCCTATCAGCCCTTAGATCTTCATCTCTAAAACACCTAGCAATCTGATAATATCTATCGAAACCAGAAATCATAAGCATCTGCTTAAATAGTTGTGGTGATTGAGGTAAAGCAAAAAAATTGCCTGGGCTAGTTCTACTTGGCACTAAATAATCTCTTGCACCTTCAGGTGTTGCTTTTGTCAAGATTGGAGTTTCTATATCTACAAAATTATTGTTTTCCAAATAATCTCTAATAGATTTAGTCAACTGAGATTTGAGTCGTAAATTATTTTGCATCTCAGGTCTTCTTAAATCTAGCGTTCTATTTTTTAACCTTACATCCTCACCAACATCTGATGATTGATCTAGGGGAAAGGCAGGTGTTTCAGCAGTATTAAGCAATTCTATCGAAGTGCTTTTTATTTCAATTTCGCCCGTTGTAAGTTGTTCATTTTGTGAATCATCTGGCCTGCCCTCAACTAATCCTGTGGCTTTGATTACATACTCAGATCTAATTTCATCAGCAATTTTGAATGCTTGATCATTTTCTGGGTTTACTACAACTTGTACGATCCCAGTTGTATCTCTTACATCTAAAAATATAACACCGCCATGGTCTCGTCTTCGATGAATCCAGCCACAAATTGTGACTTCATTATTAAGATGGTCTTTATTTAGTTTTCCGCAATGATGTGTTCTCATTATTTAATCATTATCCTTTTTATTATCAGCAGTATGGAGATTCTTTTTATTATTATTTTTAAAATCTGTCTCGTACCAACCACTCCCTTTTAACCTAAACCCAGGAGCAGTAAGTAATTTTACCACTTTAGTTGATTTGTTACATTTAATGCATTCTTTTAAAGTTTTTTCATCCATTTTTTGAAAAACTTCAAAATTAGAATTGCATACTTCGCAATAATACTCGTAAATAGGCATATTCCTTATTAAATTACCATATAATTAATCTTGGAGATTATAGTGTATTTCTCAAAATTATTCGTCCCTACAACCAAGCAAGATCCCTCTGATGCAGAACTTATAAGTCATAAGTTAATGATAAGAAGTGGGATGATTAAAAAAACTGCTGCAGGTATCTATAACTGGCTACCAATTGGGCTTAATGTTCTAAAAAAAGTTGAGAATATTGTGCGAAAGAACCTAAATAATTTTGGTGCCCAAGAAATTCTTATGCCTATGGTTCAGCCAGCAGAACTTTGGAAAGAATCAGAAAGATATGATCAGTATGGTAAGGAATTACTTAAATTCAAAGACAGATCAGATAGGAGCTTTGTTTTGGGCCCTACACATGAAGAGATTATGTGTGAAATATTTAGAAGCTATCCTATAAGTTATAAAGAATTACCAATAAATATGTACCAGATACAAACAAAATTTAGAGATGAGATTCGCCCTAGGTTTGGTGTAATGAGATCAAGAGAATTTCTTATGAAAGATGCTTATAGTTTCGATATTGATGCAAATGGCATGGAGCAAAGTTATACAAACATGAAAAATGCATATATAAGTACTTTTGATGAGATAGGATTGGATTATCGTATTGTTAAAGCTGATGCTGGAAATATTGGAGGTGATGTAAGTGAAGAATTCCACATTATTGCTGACTCTGGTGAGGATTTATTGGCTATTAGTGACTCTAGTGAATTCGCAGCAAATGTTGAGGTACTAGAGTATGAAAATGATCCTAGTGAACTAGATGGGGCAGATTCACCTGACGGAAAAGGAAAGCTGCAAATAAAAAGAGGTATTGAGGTTGGACATATTTTTCAGTTAGGTCAAAAATATAGCGAAAAAATGTCAACAACATTAAAAGATACATCAGGTAAAGATATAAATGTCTTCATGGGTTGTTATGGCATTGGTGTATCAAGAATTGTCGCTGCCTCAATAGAACAAAATCATGATGAAAATGGCATTGTTTGGCCTTATTCAATTGCTCCATATCATGTAAATGTAATTTGCTTGGATCCATCGAAAGAAGAAGTCATGAAAGAGTGTGAAAGCGTTTATCAAATACTTTTAGATGCAGGTCACGATGTGATTCTTGATGATCGAGATATTCGAGCAGGCAATAAATTTGCTGAAAATGAAATTTTAGGAATACCTTTTTCGATTATTATTGGTCCCAGAAATTTTGCCAATAGTAAGTATGAGTTTGTAACTAGAAGAACAAATGATAAACATGAATTGAATATAGATGAAATCAAACAAATTCTAGAGGAAGAAAAATGATTAGATTTTTTACATCAATTGGAGGCTTTCTATTAGGAGCACTTTTATTTACATTCCTAATGATCGTAGCTTTTAACCCAAACTTTTTTGCAGAAAAGGCCTTGAAAGATTTTGCTAAGGACTTGGCTACACCTGCAACAAATAGTCTTGATAAATTTTTAGATGAATCAGTCTTAAAGCCAATACTTGATAATCCAGAAACACTTACAAGATTAGGACTTCATCAGCTTGATTTCCTGACTAATCATAATGAAAAACTAGATGATTATTCCGTTGAAAAAGCAGAAGAAAATCATGAAGAATTTTTAAAATATTATTCTAAATTGAATAGTTTTGATGAAGCAAAACTTCCAGATCCAGCTAAGCTTAACTTACAGGTAGCAAAATTTTCTGCAGGAATTGAGAAAAGAGGTTTTGAAAAATTTAGATATTTTATGGGTCCTTTTATTCAGTTTTATGGCAGTCACCTGCATTTTGTAAATTTTATGACTGATACACATAGGCTCGATAATAAAAACGATGCTGGAGATTACATAAAAAGAGTAAATGAAATACCGCGTGTAATAGACGAACTTATGGTTTTTGAAGAAAGAAGAGCTAATGCAGGCATCTATTCTCCTAATTTCGTTTATGAAAAAAGTCTTAATCAGCTTACTTCACTAATTGAAACACCTACTAATGACCACCCACTATATTTAAGTTTTATAGAAGGTATAGAAAAAATTGAGATCAGTACTGATGAAAAAGCAGAAATGATAGTTGAGCTTGAAGAAGCCATAACACTTTTTAAAACTTCTTATGCAAAATTAAAGAATCTAGTTAAAAAGAATTCTCTTGAAGCAAGAGAATTTGATGGTGTTTGGAGCTTACCTAATGGCGAAGACTACTACAAACATAGGCTACAAATTTATACAACTACAGATCTAACAGCAGATGAAATTCATAACCTTGGGCTTAAACTAGTCAAAGAAATACAGTCAGAAATCAAAAGCATTCTAACTAACGAAGGGTATGACACAAGAACTCCTTTAGCAGAATTATTTATTGAACTTAACAGTGATCCAAGATTTCTTTTTGAGGATTCAGATAAAGGAAGAGAGGCAATACTAGAAGATTATAGAAGAATTAATGAGGAAACTTATGAGATACTTCCTGATTATTTTAATGAACTACCTCAAGCAAAAGTCATTGTAAAAAGAGTGCCTATTTTTTCAGAAAAGAGTGCAGCGGGTGGATACTATCAAGGATCATCTCTTGATGGTTCGAGACCGGCAGCTTGGTATGCAAATTTATATGATATAAACGCAACACAAACTTTTAAAATGCCTGCCTTATCTTTTCATGAAGCAGTTCCAGGACATCACTTACAGATAGCATTGAATCAAGAAAATGAGAATCAAACTTTATGGAATAAATTTGGCTACAGTACCTCGGCATTTACGGAAGGATGGGCTTTATATGCTGAAAGGCTATCGATTGAGGCAGGCTTGATCAAAGATCCATATGAAATGATAGGCTCATTGCAATCTGAACTATTTAGAGCTGCAAGACTAGTTGTGGATACAGGCCTTCATGCTAAAAAATGGACAAGAGAAGAAGCAATACAATATATGATGGATAATGCTGGTGAGGTAAGAAGTGAATCAGAATCAGAGATTGAAAGATATATTGTGTGGCCCGGGCAAGCTACTTCTTACATGATAGGGAGAATAAAGATTCTAGAGTTAAGAGAAAGAGCAAAAAAAGAACTAGGCAATAGATTCAGTATTAAAGATTTCCATTCTGTTGTTCTTATGAACGGAATACTGCCCCTAACTGTGTTAGAGGCACTTGTTGATGAGTATATTCAAGAGAATAGTTAGTCTGCTAAGACCAGACTCTCTATCTCTTCAAGAATTTTAGGATTCTCTTTTAAGAATTCTGATGTTTTTGCTATCCCTTGGCCAATCTTGTCGCCTTTATAACTATACCAAGCTCCGGCTTTCTCAATGATTCCTTTTTTAACACCATGCTCGATAATTTCTGCATTTTTATTGATGCCTTTACCATACAGAATCTGGAATTCTACAACTTTAAATGGAGGGGCCATTTTATTTTTGACAACTTTTACTCTTGTTTCATTACCCACAACTTCATCACCATCTTTAATTGCTCCAATTCTTCTGATATCTAATCTTACGCTTGAATAAAACTTAAGTGCATTCCCACCAGTTGTTGTCTCAGGGCTTCCAAACATGACTCCAATTTTCATTCTTATCTGATTAATAAAAATTACCAAGGTATTGGATTTCTGAATACTACCTGTGATTTTTCGTAAAGCCTGCGACATTAGTCTTGCTTGAAGACCTACGTGCGAATCTCCCATATCGCCTTCAAGTTCAGCTCGAGGCACAAGAGCTGCCACACTATCAATAACTATGACATCAAGACTTCCGCTCTTAACAAGCATATCTGTAACTTCTAATGCTTGCTCACCTGTATCTGGCTGAGATAGCAACAACTCATCTATATCAACACCAAGAGCTTTTGCATATTCAGGGTCAAGAGCATGTTCAGCGTCTATAAAAGCTGCACTACCCCCTGCTTTTTGACATTCTGCAATGATTTGCAAGGTAAGTGTAGTTTTTCCTGAAGATTCTGGACCATATATTTCGCAAACTCTCCCTTTTGGAAGACCGCCTATACCTAATGCTTTATCTAAACCAAAAGATCCAGTACCAATAGAAGGAACTTCTACAGTTTCTCTTGTTCCTAGTTTCATAATCGTTCCTTTTCCAAATTGACTTTCAATTTGCTTAAGAGCTGTATCGAGTGATTGTTTTTTTGTATCTGCCATTTTAATTCCTATAGTGTATATATATACAGTATTAGATCATATATTAATTATATAGTCTAGATAATAATAAATTTTTTAACTTTTAATAATTAATTGCAACCTTATTAATAAAGTAAAATACTCTTATGGCCTTTATTGTTACTGAAACATGCATTGAATGTAAACACACTGATTGTGTAGAAGTATGTCCAGTTGATTGTTTTTATGAAGGTGAAAACTTCCTTGTTATCAATCCAGATGAGTGTATTGATTGTGGTCTATGTGAACCAGAATGCCCTGTAGACGCAATTTATGCGGAGGATGAATTGCCACCAGACCAAATACCATTTATTGAAATAAACGAAAGACTTTCTCAGGAATGGCCTAATATCTCAGAAAAAAAAGAAGCATTACCTGCTGCCAATAAATATGCTGAATTAAAGGATAAATTAAACTTATTGAAAGAAAGTTAATTTAAATGTACCCAAACAGCTGGAACTGAACCAAATATCAAACCTGAAAAAAAGACTTTTGTTCGAATCTCATTATTTTTGAATTGATTTAAAATCTGTTTCGGTACTATCAAAAAAGATATTCCTATTCCGAGAATGAATGGCATTAAAGAGTAAAAGTCTAGTTCTTTTATGCTAACAATTATGCTCTCATAAACACCAAGAATAACCATAACTAAAGACCCGGAAATTCCTGGTAATAGAAAGGCTGTAAAGGCCAAAAGACCAGAAATTAATAGTAAAACAAAGTTATTAAAATCTAATTGAATGATAGATAAAGCAATTATAAATGCTATGAAGATCCCAATGATAAAAGTCAGTAAATGACTGAATGATTCTTTAAAAGAATGATCAAAGAAACAGTTTTTAATTACTGCTATGACCATCACAAAAGAAAGAAATAATTTGAAGAAAAATAAGTAGGTACTCATAAGGTAATCAATAGCAAATGCTGAAAGATAAATTGAAATTGACATGCCAATTAATAATGGTGCAATGAAATTAATATCAATTTCTTTAAAAAATAGTTTTATTCCTGAGTTTAATTTAATTGGATTTACTGAATTCAAGAAGGAAATAAAACCTTTATAAACATTGAACAAACCGGCAATAGTAGCGCCTGAAATACCAGGAGTTATTTCAGCAACTCCCATGAAGAATCCTGCTATAAATCTGTGAAAGAATTTAGGCATTTGGTAGTTTTCCACGTGCTTTTTTAAGATTAGTCATATCCCAAAATAGTGGAGTTACGGAAACATTCTTCTTCATAATAGCCTCAAAATCTGTGCCAGTTAGATCCCCATTTGGCTCACCAGATTTTCCAATTTTATAGCTTACCTCATTTTCATCACCATCAAATTCTGGTGCTAACGGTATACCTCTACTTCCAAGCCGAGTAAAAGAGAAACCTTCTAACTCACTAAAAGGGAGGTTAGGTATATTTACGTTGAAAACAACCCCATCATGCCCTTCATCTGAATAGTTTTCAATCACATAATTAAGCATTAATTCAGTAGACAACACAGCAGACTCATAATGCTCAAATGACTTTCCAGATATAGAGCTAGCAATTGGTGGATATTTCAACTTTCTTCCTGTAAAAGCAGCACCCAATGTGCCCGAGTGAATTACATCATCGCCCATATTAGCCCCTTTATTAATACCAGATACGATGATATCAGGTACCTCTTTCATTATTGCCATAAGACCCATAAAGACACAGTCTGCAGGAGTACCATCAACTGAATAAATATTTTCATCTAATTTTTCAATCTTAACTGATGATCTAAGAGTGATTGCTGCAGCTTGGCCGCTTTTGTCATGTTTGGGAGCAATTAATGTTACTTTGTGATTCTCACTTAATTTTTCAAATAGGGCTCGTGTAATTTTTGAATCTATTCCGTCATCATTTGTTAATAAAATATTCATTTATTTAATGTTGTCACTACAAGACAAGCTGCTCCTTCCTTTTTTCCAATAAAACCCATTTTTTCAGATGTTTTTGCCTTCAAACCAATATTAGCTTCAGATAAACCTGTAATCTCTGCAATACTTTTAATTATCTCATCTCGATAAGGAGTAAGTTTAGGCTCCTCAAGTATTACGATTATATCAACCTGTTTAATTGAATACCCTTTTTCCTTAATCATTTCATCAGTTAATTTATATAATTTCTTCCCTGAAGCATTTTTCCATTCCTCGGTATTTGGAAAATGAACACCTATATCACCTAAACCTAGAGATCCAAGCATAGAATCAATGATGGCATGTAAGACTATATCTCCATCTGAATGAGCTGCAAAACTTAATCCACATGGCACTTTAAATCCACCAATCATCAAACCATCCCCTTCTTGAAATCTATGGCTATCAAAACCATTGCCAATTCTTTCTTCTGGTATATCTTCGCTGACAGTTATCTTTATATTTGATCTTTCACCAGGTAAAAATCTAATCTCACCACCCGCTCTCTCAATCGCTTCAGACTCATCTCCTGGTATAAAATCATCTTTTAAACATGATTCAATAGAATCTCTTAAAAAACCTGTTAAACAAATTTGTGGAGTTTGAGCTAAATAGAATTCATTTCTATCGACACTGCTTTTAACGGAAAGAGTTTCTAAATTTATTTTTTTTAGGGCTTCGTATACTGGTATTCCATAAATCAGAGCATCTTCTTTTTCATGGTTGAAATTATTAATTAAATTAAGAATCATATCAGGACTCACAAATGGCCTAACCACATCATGCACAATAACAAGGCTATCTGAAGAAATCAGCTTTAAGCCTTCTAGAACTGACTCAGCTCTTGTAGCGCCGCCACTAATAACTTGGATTCTTTCATTCTTTATAATTTCTAAATCTAAAATATAAGTATCTTCTGAACTAACTGGAATTATAATTTTTTCAATTTCCTTAAGCCTAACGAAATGTTTTAGTGTTTTCTCAATAATAGTTTCGTTATTAATTTTAAGATATTGTTTTGGCACATTTGAACTAAACCTAGTACCAGATCCAGCAGAAGGAATAATTGCATAAACTTTTTTATTCTGGTTCGTCATTTATATATTCTTCTTCCTCTTTAATAAGTCCCAAATTCTCTCGAGCTATATGTTCTACGTACTCATCATTATTCTTTAAAAGACTAATTTCCTCTTTCAACGATTCATTTTCATCAGAAATTTCTATAAGTTCTTTTTCTTTCTTGCTTATTAGTGATTCAATTTTTTTATTTTCATTGAAGCTAAATTGCCCATATAGGATGTCATATGCAAGTGATGCAGAGACAATTATCATAAACAACAAAATTATAAATTTTAAAAATTTTTTGAATGAGCTCATGGGTAAAGCTCATCCTCTATGATAAGCAAACGATTGTATTTTGCAGTTCTATCAGATCGTGCTGGAGCTCCTGTTTTTATTTGTTTAGCATCCACAGCTACTGCTAAATCTGAAATAAAAGTATCTTCTGTTTCACCAGATCTATGAGATATAACTGTCCCGAAATTATTTTCTTTAGCTAGAGAAATAGTCCTCATAGTTTCTGATAATGTTCCAACTTGATTGAGTTTGACAAGAATAGAGTTCGCAGCATTCTCATCGATACCTTTTTTCAGTATTTCTTCTTGAGTTACAAAAATATCATCTCCAACTACCTGGAGATTTTCATTAAGCTTTGTAAATTTTTTCCAAGAGTCCCAATCTCCTTCATCAAATGGATCCTCAATAGATTTGATTTCGTACTTTTTAGAAAGTTCTGTTATGTATTCAACCATTTGATCACTAGAAAGTTTTTTTCCTTCACCAGCTAAATGATAAGAATTATCTTGATACAACTCAGATGCAGCACAATCTAAAGCAATAGAAATGTCGTCCAAGTAAACTAAGCCTATTTCTTCTATTGAAGTTATTATCGTTTTCAAGACTTCTTCTGAACTTCCCAGGTTGGGAGCAAAGCCACCTTCATCACCAACTGAAATGCTATGACCTTTGTCTGATAAATGTTTTTTAAGGTTCATATAAACTTCAACTGCTTTCATCAAGCCTTCTTTGAATGGATATTTATTTGACGGAATTATCATAAACTCTTGAATATCTACATCATTATTTGCATGACAACCACCATTCATAATATTTAGCATTGGCACAGGTATAGACATTGAGGATTTATGTCCAGATATATTTCTATAAACAATATTTAAATATTCATATAGCGGGGTATTAAGTGAATTTGCAGCTGCCCTAGAACATGCTAGTGAGATTGATAAGATTGCATTTGCACCAAGTTTTGATTTATTTTTTGTGCCATCTAGTTCTATTAATCTTTCATCAATAGCTTGCTGATCTTCAGGACTAATATCGATCAAAGATTTCAATACTGATTCTGCATTTGATGCAGCTTGAATTGTACCCAAACCTTGATATCGTGAATTATCTTTATCCCTTAACTCATGAGCTTCAAGTTTGCCTGTGGATGCTCCGCTTGGCACAAATGCAGTTCCAACACTACCATCTTCAAGAATAACTTTAGTACATAAAGTTGGTCTGCCTCTTGAATCAAGCACTTCAAAAGAAGTTATTTTTGCTATTTTCATTCTAGATGTTCTTCACAAATTCATCTAAAGCTATCACTCTTTCCATGAAACTATCTAGTTCTGACAGTTTTAGGGCACATGGACCATCACACTTAGCTTCATTAGGATCTGGATGTGTCTCAAGAAAAAGTCCAGCAATATTCTGTGATATTCCTGCTTTAGCTAATTCATAAACATACTGGCCTCTTCCACCTGTGCTTTTCTCAAGCATGCCTGGTTGTTGCAGAGAATGCGTAACATCAAAAAATACAGGATTTCCCTCTTGCTTAAGAATTTGAAAATTGAGAGTATCAACAACAAGGTTGTTATATCCAAAAATATTTCCCCTTTCACATAAAATTACTTTTTCATTTCCAGCTGCATTACATTTTTTTACAGCATGAAACATTTCTTTGGCTGAGGAAAATTGAGGTTTCTTTATATTTATTATTTTCTTTGTTTTTGATGCTGCAACAATTAAATCAGTTTGCCTGCATAAAAAAGCTGGTATTTGTATAACATCACAAACATCTGCAACAGATTTTGCCTGATCTGGTTCGTGAATATCTGTTATTAACGGCAGATCGAATCTATCTTTAACTTTTTGAAGGCTTTCGAGACCTTCATCTAAACCTGGGCCTCTGAATGAATCTAATGACGAACGATTAGCTTTATCAAACGATGCTTTAAAAACATAATTGAAATCGTACTTTTCTGATATTTCTTTAAACTTTTCAGCTACCTGGAATAACAGCTCATCTGATTCAATAACATTGACGCCACCGAATACCGTCAATTTACTATCGTTTGATATTTCTTTATTATTTATCTTCATTTTTTACCTCTTAATTTTACAGCTGTATTTATGAAATCATTGAATAATGGGTGGCCTTTTTTTGGTTTGGATGTAAATTCTGGATGGAATTGGCAAGCAACAAACCATGGGTGGTTATCAAGCTCAATCATTTCTACAAGATTATGCATTTCAGATCTAGCAGAAATTATTAACCCTTTTTCTTCAAGCAATGGAACATATTCTGGGTTTACTTCATATCTGTGTCTATGTCTCTCATAGATTGAGTTATTTTTATAAAGTTGTCTTGCAAGCGTGCCCTTTTTGAGTGAAGCTTTTTGGGCACCAAGTCTCATAGTGCCACCCTTATCTGATTTCTGATCTCTTTTCTCAATAGTTCCATCTTCATTTTTCCATTCAGTAACCAATGAGATAACATTATTCTTGGTATTTTTCTTAAACTCTGTACTATTAGCATCTTTAAGTTTCAGCATATTCCTTGCCATTTCAATAATTGCTATTTGCAAGCCTAAGCAAATGCCAAAATATGGTATTTTTGTTTCTCTTGCATATTTGGCAGCCATTATCATGCCTTCAATACCTCTATCACCAAAACCACCTGGAACTAATATTGCATCAGAACCCTTTAAAGACTTTTTATAATTTTTACTGTCTAGTTCTTCTGAGTTCACAAATTTAATTTTTACTTTTGTATCGTTATGAATCCCTGCATGATCTAATGCTTCTATTAAAGAAAAATAAGCATCTTTTAAATCTACATATTTACCAACAAACGAAACTTTAACTTCATTTGAAGGTTCTAGTTTCCTTTTTACTACCTTCTTCCATTCTCTTAAATTTGGCGGATTTTTTTCGAGTTGGAGTTTAGTGGTAAGAATATTATCTAAACCTTCTTTAGCTAAGAAAACTGGTGCTTGATAGATTGTTTCTAGGTTTGGTAATGAGATTACTGTGCCTTTAGGCATGGAGCAGAATAGACCAATCTTGTCTTTACTCTCATTAGTAAGCTCAAATTCTGATCTACAAATTAAAATATCTGGCTGCACACCTAAGCTTCTAAATTCTTTTACTGAGTGTTGTGTCGGTTTTGTTTTAAGTTCTCCCGCATTGGATAGGTAAGGAACTAGAGTTAAATGTAAATAAGCGGTTTGGAAACTTTTTAATTCTAGTCCCAACTGACGAATTGCTTCAATGAAAGACTGGCTTTCAATATCTCCAACGGTGCCTCCAATTTCAACAATTGCTATATCGCAATTATTTGATGCCTCAATAATTCTTCTTTTTATTTCATCAGTGATATGAGGAATAATCTGAACTGTCTTCCCTAGATATTCACCTTTTCTTTCCTTCTTTAAAACTGAGTAATAAATTTTTCCAGCGGTGAAATTATTCTTTTTAGTACATGTATTATTTATAAAACGCTCATAATGCCCAAGATCCAGATCTGTTTCAGTGCCATCTTCTAGAACAAAAACTTCACCATGCTGAAAGGGGCTCATTGTTCCAGGATCCACATTAAAATATGGATCAAGTTTTATAACAGAAATCTTATAACCTTTTGATTCTAGAATTGAACCTATCGAAGCTGAAGCGATTCCTTTCCCTAGAGATGAAACAACACCTCCCGTAACGAAAATAAACCGCGTATCTTTTAGCAAAACAAAATCCTTAAGCTATTCTAAATAATTTTTTGAGACTCTACCTGAGATATTAGCTAATAAGTTATAGGTAATTGTATTAAATTCGTCAGAAAGCTTAGATATATCTGAATCAAATCCCCAAATTTGAACAGTATCCCCAATTTTGATCGTATCGTCTTGTTCTAAATTTATCATTAAAAGATCCATATTGACTTTACCAGCAGTTTTAAAATTTTTGCCATTTATCCTAACTGTTACAGGATCAATAGAATAAGGTAGTCCATCACCATAACCAATTGGGATTGAGCCAATAAAACAGTCATGTTCTGCTAACCAAGAGCCATCATAACCAACTTTAGTGCCAGATTTTACTGGTCTAATTGATATTATTTCAGAACTTAGTGATGATACATTCTTCGTACCAAATTCATTATATTTTCCACCATAAATAGCTATTCCCGGCCTAACAATATCATTATGAGCTTCAGGGAAGTTAAAAATAGCCCCAGAATTAGCCAAACTTTTTTTGTATTCTATATTCTTTGTGACTTCATTAAATAATTTTACTTGTTTAGTTGTTTGTGGGTCGTCTTTGATACTTGATGCAGCGAGATGAGACATTAAAATTTTATCTTTAGTATCTACTCTACTGATAATCTTTAATGTTTCTTCAAATTCATGAAGATCAATCCCTAATCGGTTCATGCCGGTATTTATCTTTAACCAAAGTCTTGTCATGCTTAAATCATAGTTTTTAATTTTCTCTAACTGCCAGCTTGAATGTATAACAAAATCAAAATTTTGATCTTGAATAACTTCATAATCTTTGTTTTCATGAACTCCTTGCAGCAATAGTATGGGTTTGTTCGTGTATTTTCTTAACTCTATTGCTTCGCCCAAAGTAATTACAGAAAAAGATTCAACTTGATCATCAATTGTCTTTGCAACTTCTGATGCACTTAAGCCATAACTATTAGCTTTTACAACTGCTTGTATATCAGCATTCGTAAATTTCTTAATTACATCTATATTGTGGTTAAGGTTTGAAAGATTAATCTTCAGTTCTGTCTTGCGCATAACTATTCATTACTTCAGGAGCAAGATTATCGAACCTAGTTAATTCATCCCTAAATGATAATAGAACCCTTTTTGTTGGTCCGTTTCTGTGTTTGACTAAATTTAGTTCAGCTACAGATTTCCATTCCTCGTTTTTGTTATAAACCCAGTCTCTATAAAGCATAAAAATTAAATCAGCATCTTGCTCAATTGCACCTGAGTCACGCAAATCAGACATTTGTGGTCTTTTGTTAGGTCTTTGCTCAACTCCTCTGTTTAACTGTGATAATACAATTACAGGAGCTTTAACCTCCTTTGCAAGCCCTTTAAGAGCTCGAGAAATATCAGATAATTCATTTACCCTATTTTCTGATCTACTAGGCATTTGCATTAGCTGGATATAGTCAATAACTACAAGACTTAACCCTCCCTTATCTCTGTATTGTTTGGCTAACCTTCTTGATTTAGCTCTAATTTCAACTGGCGATATATTAGGAGTATCGTCAATAAAAATATCTAAATCTTTAAGTTTTGCTGATTGTTGTGCTATTTTTTCCCATTGCCTATCAGTCAAGTTTGCTGACTTAACATTGGATTGAGATATGCCTGCCATAGATG
>ERZ802830.3129-NODE-3129-length-14334-cov-8.14483_pt1 | contig 14334 bp, 14 predicted proteins | sample MGYA00345654_ERZ802830 | MGnify/ENA primary metagenome ERZ802830 (study PRJEB30503, sample SAMEA104212375) | marine metagenome | biome: Westerlies Biome; feature: [SRF] surface water layer (ENVO:00010504) within the epipelagic zone...; material: water... | reverse complement strand
TTGCTTCGTGATAGAATTATTTTTATCGGAACGCAAATTGATTCGTATGTAACCAATAGTATTATTGCACAACTTTTGTTTTTGCAAATGGAAGACCCCAAAAAAGATGTTCATGTATACATCAATTCACCAGGAGGAAGTGTTTCTGATGGAATGGCAATTTATGATACTTTGAAGTTTATGGAATGTGATGTTACAACTTATTGTATCGGTATGGCCGCAAGCATGGGAGCAGTATTACTTGCAAGTGGAACAAAAGGCAAACGATTTGCTCTTCCAAATAGCAGGGTTATGATTCACCAACCAAGTGGAGGAGCACAAGGACAAGCAAGTGACATCAGCATTTCCGCAAAAGAAATTCTTCGGTGGAGACAAATTCTTAATCAAGTTCTTGCAGATCAAAGTGGACAACCTGTTGACAAAATTGAAAAAGATACAGACCGTGATTATTACATGACTGCATTTGAAGCAAAAGAATATGGTCTTATTGACGAAGTAGTAGAACGCAAATCAGATTCGGAAAAATGAAAAAACAAAAACTAACAATACAAGATCATATCCAAGTTCTTGAAGAAACTATAAAGTGGTATCAAGCACAACTTCAACCACACGATTGCGGATGGATGCACAGCACCATTAGTGGAATTGAAAACAGAATCAAAGACTTGAAACGGCAATTACCGCCGAGACCAAACATCCATTTGTAAAAATTAATGCTTGACTTTTTATAATATCTATGGCATACTATAGGTATGATTGAGAGTAAAGTAGAAGTAAGAATTCAAAAGTGGTCAACTCATTGGTCTGTCAAAATATTTGATCAAGGTGAATACCCACGTGTACGAACTGCATCAAGTATTTCGCACCTGAAGACAATCAAAAAAGAAGAAAATCTAAATTCTTCTCGTTATAGGGTTATTAGTCAGAATCGCAATTTTAGTGCTTGACTTTTTATAATAATTTTGGTAGTATGTTTATATTGAGAATGAGTAAGAGAGAAATAAAAAAAATATGAGTTTGTTAAAAGATTTACATAGTTCCTTTTGGATGGATGATGACGGATTAGACGATGATGATTTTCTCGTTGACAATTCCCATCAAGAACGTAAAGGTGGATTGAATTACGGAGATTTAATCAAGTTGACTTCACGACGTCGTGCGATTGCCAACTTTGTTAATATTCTGACTGGTCAATCTATTCCAGTTGAATTTAGTTCACGTGGTGGTGAAAATTATACTGATGGTAAAAAGGTTGTGATTTCAGCAGATGCCAAAAACGAAACATTTGATGCAGATGTTGGATTGGCACTTCACGAAGCATCTCACATTTTACTAAGTGACTTTGAAGTTATCCAAAGAATTATCGGTGATACAACGTCAATGCGTTCAGATGATCACTTTCCTATCATTAGTGGAAGTTTTGTTGCAAAGAATGATGCTGAAAAGAAGTTGGTTAAGTTTGTTTTTGATATTTTAAAAAACGAAGATATTAAAAAGCAACTCAACGATAATGGACAAATTAAGTTTCAAAGACAAATGGTTTTGTTTGTTAAGGATATGTGGAATTGGGTTGAAGACCGTAGAATTGATCATTATGTGTTTTCAAATGCTCCCGGATATCGTGAGTATTATATGTCACTTTATGGTCAGTATTTTCGCACCAAAGAAATTGGTAAAGCACTTCAAAGTGATGAATATCGTGACGAAAATCTTGATAGTTACACAATGCGTGTTGTTAATCTTCTTAATGATGATCGTGACTTGGACGCATTAAATGGTCTTCGTGATATTATCAAAGTTCTTGATTTGAATAACATTGCTCGTTTGAAGAATTCGTATGATGCTCTTTCAGTTGCAGTTGATATTTCAGAAATCATTTTCAATAACATTGATTGGAATCAGCAAATGGAAGAAACCAAAAACGGAGAATCATCCGAAGGAAATTCCGACACTAATTTCAACAACGATGATTTTAATGATCCACCTGAGTCTAAAGAAAGCAAGTCAGATTCTGATGGAAACTCTGATGAAAATCAAAAAAGTGGTGAAGGTCAATCTGATGAAAAGTCTGACGAAAACTCGGATGAAAATGGTGCGTCAGATGGCAACGAATCACACGATGACATTTCAACAACTCCTACAAGTGGAAGTGGTGATTCTGATGAAGATGCAAATGGAAATTCTGCGGAATCTTCTGAGAATGAAGGTGACGAATCTGATGAAGAATCTAAAAAGAATTCACTAAGCAAGACTATGAAGAAACGAGTTGAAAACCAACTCAAAAAGCAAAAAGAGTTTATGGAAGGAAACACCAAGAAAAAGAGTGCTTCCAAAAAAGACCAAGAAGCAATGAAGTCAGTTGAACAAAGTGGTTCTGAAATTGTTCAAGTTGGAAGTGATGTTCACGGTGACAAAGGTTACTACAAAGCACGAAGCATTGATTGCATTGTGGTCAAAAATCTTACCAAGGCACTTATTGAAAGCAATGAATTTCCTATGAAGTATTATCGTAGAGAACAATTCTCCAAAACGAGTGTTGAAAAAGGAATTGTTATGGGAACCGTGCTTGGAAAGAAACTTCAAATTCGTAGTGAAGTACGTGAACTTAAAACGATGCGTCAACGCACCGGTAGAATTGAAAGACGTTTAATCAACGAACTTGGTTACGGAATGGAAAATGTGTTTGGTCACGTTGAAATCAGCAAATACAAAAAGGCAATGCTTTATATCAGCATTGATGCAAGTTCAAGTATGTTTAGTGGAAGTTACTCTAACGATAATAGCAAGTGGCATCGTACAATAACTGCAAGTGTTGCAATGGCAAAGGCTGCAAGTATGATTGACAATCTTGATGTTCGCATTGACTTTCGTGCAACGCAAGGCAACTTTCCTTATGTTGTAATTGGTTACGATTCAACTAAAGATAACTTTATGAAGTTGAGAACTTTGTTTCCTATGCTTTCACCTTGTGGTTATACTCCCGAAGGATTGTGCTTTGAAGCATTAAGCAAAACATTTCTTCCTGCGACTACTGAACGTGACGTTTACTTTGTCAACATTTCTGATGGACAACCTTACTTTTGCACCAAAGGAGCAAATGGATTTGATTATACCGGTTACGAGGCCGCATCACACACTAAAAGACAAGTTGATAATCTTCGTAAAAAAGGTATCTTAGTTTCAAGTTACTATGTTGAAGATTCTGATTCATCTTGGTATCGTGATCGTTTCGTTGAATCATTCAAAAAAATGTACGGCAAAGATTCTCAATTTATCAATGTCGGAAATGTTCACGAAGTTGCAAAAACTATGAACAAAAAGTTTCTTCAGAAAAGTGTAAATTAGGTGTTGACTTTTTATAATAAATTTAGTAAGATATAAGAACAATGGGAGATACAGAAAATTTAAAATGGCAACCAATGCCAAGCATCAAATCAGAAAAGATTGATGAACTTTTCAAAACTCTTTACGGAGTTGATCGTAAAACTTCAATTGTAAATCGTACCTGTGTTTCGTGTGATGCAAAAGTTTCTGAAGAAGGATTTCGTGACGAAGTTTCTCTTCGTGAATTTCACATCTCCGGACTATGCCAAGTTTGTCAAGACAAAGTCTTCGGATTTGAAGAAACTTTAGAAAAATAAAGCTTGACTTTTTATAGAAAATTTAGTAATATTAAGATTCAAAACTGAGAGAATAATAAAGAAAAAAAAAACAAAAAATTATGAGTGAGATTATAGCAAAAGTAGTTCAAAACAAAAGTCGTTTCAATGCAGTAGATGCAGAGGGAAATAAAGTTGATGGAATTTCAGCAAGCATGAGACGCAAGGCATTTGATGCCAACAAAGCACTTCAACGTGCGATTGGCAAAACAGGCCGTCCGTTTTGGAGAATGGTTAATATTGAGGAGTTTGTATCTATTGATACCAAGTCTGCTCCTACCACGGAACGTGATGAAGCAAGTATGGAAATTTCAGAGATTCCTGAAAAGCATAATGAGATTGTTGACTTTCTCAAAAACTGCTTTAATCTCAAACCAAGCAAGTTGTTTATGAATGAAACCAAGTGGAAGTATTTGGTTCGTTCAGCAGTTCGTGGAAAGAACGTTATGATGACGGGCAACTCCGGTTGTGGTAAAACTTTGGCAAGTAAAACTCTTGCAGAAGTTCTTGATCGTCCTTTTTATTATTTCAATCTTGGAGCAACGCAAGATCCTCGTAGTTCTTTGATTGGTAATACTCATTTCAAAAAGGAAACCGGTACCGTGTTTTCCGAAAGTTCTTTTATCAAGGCAATTAGAACTCCCAATTCTATTATTCTTCTTGATGAATTATCACGGGCTCATCCTGATGCTTGGAACATTTTAATGACTCCACTTGATCCTCTTCAACGTTATGTTCGGTTGGACGAATCTGAAGATTCAGAAGTTGTCCCCGTTGCAGATGGAGTTACGTTCGTTGCTACTGCAAATGTAGGTAACGAGTATACTTCCACTAGAGTAATGGACAGAGCATTGCTTGATCGTTTTGTAACCGTGGAAATGGATGAACTTGATTACGAAGAAGAAGTTCAACTTCTCAAGTTGCTTTATCCTGATGCCGACGTTAATATGCTTGGGGTTATTGGTGAAATCACCACTCATACTCGTAAGGTTGTAAAGTCTGCTGAAGCAAAAATTACTGATGCTCTTTCAACTCGTAGTGCAGTTGAAATGGCCGGTCTTGCTTATGATGGATTCAATTTAATTGAAATCGCAGAAGCATCAATTTATCCTCACTTTTCAGATGATGGTGGTGCAGATTCGGAACGTACTTACATGAAGCAATTCGTTCAAAAGTATGTTCAAAACGAAGATACTCCTGAGGAACTATTTTCTCTCAATCCCGATGAAAATCAAGAAGATGCAGTTCAAAGAACTCCATATTGATAAGTAATCGGTTCTCTCATGGTGGAACTCCTACTCTCTCGGGAGTTCCACCTTTTCTTTCTCTCACACTCGGTGGGACTTCTACTCTCTCGGAAGTCCCACCTTTTTTTTGGACTTGATTTTATTTCAAATTAGTTTATATTATATTAAATGAAAATAGAGATTGAAATAAACAACGAAACATATTGTTGGAAATCCGACTACGAAGATCATACCATTTATGATATTGCAGAAAAGTTCAAAGGATTGCTTGTAAGTGCAGGTTTTCATCCCGACAACGTAGATGATCTTTTTGATGAATGCGTTATTGGTAGTTGGCAATTGCCAAGTGATAAAAATTTGTATGCAGATGAACTTGACGATGAATACGATAAACACGACAACGAAACCAATATCAACATTGAAACATTAAAGTAAATGAAATACGCAAATGCAGTAAATGTAAAACAATACAAAGAACTTCCGAAATCAGAACGAGAAGTTTTTGGATTTTGGTATCGTTTGCCAAAATTGTATGAGTGGGGTGGAGAACGATTCGAAGATTATTGGAAGAAACATTATCCTATTCAATTTAGAATTCGTGAGGGTGTTGAAAATATTTTCATTACATTGTCAGTTTGGAAAGACAAACTAATAGAAAATACTTGGACACGCACCTTCCCAAAAAATGCATGGGCAAGAAAAGTTGTTCCACACACGTACTCAGATAAACCGGAACTTATTCAAGATTTTTTGTTTGCGTGTATAATTGATTTCGTTGAAAAAGAACCAATAGATATGACTGATTGGCAATCTGATAAAAAACGTGCGGAAATTTATAGAAGCATAGAAAATTTATACAAGTTTGCCAAATACACTTTACCTGCAAGACGAAAGAGATTAGATGAAATGATGTCGGAATTGTATGATGAAAAAAGTTTAATGGAGTTTGTTGACAAATCCGATGATCCGAAATACGAAGAATTATCTGCACTTGAAAAACAAACTGAAACCGAGATTCACAAATACACTTTACCTGCAAGACGAAAACGATTAAACGAAATGATGTCGGAACTGTATGATGAAAAAAGTTTGATGGAGTTTGTTGATAAATCCGATGATCCAAGATACGAGGAAATGTCTGCTCTTGAAAAACAAACTGAAACAGAGATTCAACAAAATCTACTTCAAATTGTAAAAATCAGACAATATCTTTGGACTTAGTAATCTTTTTTCTTGACTTTTTATAATAATTCTGATAGGATTATTGTATTGAGAGTGAGGGAAGAATCCCTTTAAAAAAGAGAGATTATGGCAAAGATATACAAAGACGGAAAGTTCTTCAAATATTACAAAGAGAATTGGTTCAATCCCAAGGGAATGACCAAAGACGGATACTTCATCCACGTTCCCGATGATGACATTTGCAGTGAATATCACATTGTCAAGGAACATGGACGTTTAAAAGCATTTCATCCTTCGTCCGAAGTTACTACTCATCCTGTTGCTATTGAACCTGCTGGATTATTCAAGACCAAGAATTTCACCGGTCGTTGGTACTTCATTGATACTGATGTAACTGATGAAGAAATTCAAAACAAAGTTGATTGGTTTGAAAACAATCAAAGACTAATTGCTGAAGCAGATAAACGCAAAGCAGACAACATTTCCAAGTGGAAAGCAAAAAGCACTTTCCAAGGTGAAGAGGGTGATTCTCTTGAATTGGAACTTAGTATTATGTTTCAGAGCAGTTTTCCCACCAATTGGGGAACGGGTCACATCACCACTCTTAAAGATGAGAACGCAAATGTTTATGTCATTTGGAGAGAATTTTGGGACAATGAAACTGATGAACCTATGATCAAGGGAACTAAGATAAAAGGAACTTTCAAAGTCAAAGGTCATAATGAACGTAATGACCAAAAGCAAACCGTTCTTCAAAATAAGATCAAGAATGTTGAGTTTTTATAATTTAATGCTTGACTTTTTATAATAATTTTAGTAATATACGAGAATACTGATAATAATAAAACCCACTAAAAAATGAAAAATATAATAATGTTTCTTTTGTCTGCAATTCCGTTGTTGGCAAGCAATATTAATTCAACTGCTCCGGTAGCAGAACTTACAAATTACGGAGCAGACTTCACTGATACCGATGGTGATGGTATGACAGACGTAGCAGAACTTAGGTATGGATTCAATCCAAACGATAAGAATAGTTATCCTTCAACGGATTACACCGTACTGTCAGAGTTCAGCAGACCTCAGTTACACGAATCAACTGGTGTTGATGATCCTAAAAATGAACTAAGGTTTGTGTTTACGAGTGCTGATTATGCGTTGAACAGAAAAGGTCTAAGTAATTATGACAAATTAACGTCTGATCGTGAATTTTTGAATCTTGCTATGCCAATTTTGTTACACGAACTCGGTGCTCCTCCTGAATCATTTTTCATTGAAATTAGATGTCAGAATCGTGGAGTGTATGCGAATGGATACAAGATTTCTGTTAATGACGATAGTCCACCTTCAAGTTTTCTGCACGAAATTGGTCATGCATGGAAACGTGGATGGGATTATAGTTTTATGAACGGAAAAAATCGTAGATATATGCGTGGATTTGAAGAAGGATTTGCAGAAGCACTTGTTTATCACATTCAAAACAGATTTGTGGAAGCATATCCTAATCACCCGTTGGTTAAAAGTAAAATGATCACCGGACGAAATGCTCAAACATGGAGAGGTGATGTTTACAACTTTGATGTTACTCTCGGAGAAAAAGCACTTCGTGGTGGAACATTCTTTGGAGACAGATTTACTCAATATCGTTATGAAAATTCAAGTGGGGCATTTTCAGTAATGGCAAATCAACGTGACGGAGTTTTAAGAGATTTACTTCAAGCATATTACACAAAAATTTCAGAAGGTTCGTGGGATAGAACTCTTGATGTTCAAGAAACATTTGATTTGTGGGCAACTGTTCTTCCAACGATCAATGGAATTGATACAAAGTCATGGTTGAATCGTGTTGGATTGTTTAGTGGCAAACCTGCACCACAAGAGTTGTATGTATCGTTGATTGATGAAAAGGTATTTATATTGTATCCTGATAGTGGTGGAAACTTTTCATGGAAGCACGGAACACCTTCATCTCAAAATATTCCATCTTGGTTTCCGATAAAGAATGATGGTGGAAAGTACACACCAAATGTAGGTGGGATTGCGTTCAATTTAAATGTAAAGACACTTAATGGTGAAGATGTAGTTTCATTGAGTCGTAAAACAAATTCCGGAACACTTGGAGAAACTAGAATTGATGAAATTGCTCCACATAATTTACCTGTGGGTTTGTATCGTGCAAGTGTTGAAGTTCCTTTCTTTGCAAGTCAGTCACCCAACAACAAAACCATGTCATATATTATAGGTGGTAAGCACACAAATCATCCGCACAACAAGTTGTCAGTTCAAGTCGGACTTGATGTACCAAATGCTGAAAAGATTCAAGTAACTTTAAAAGAACAAACTTACACAACTCCTATTATTAATGGTCTTGCGATTTTCCGATTCAACGATGTAGGAATTGACTTCACCGGTTCAGTTTTAATTTCAGTTACTGCGAGTGGAAAAACTCTTGAATACAAACGTGCAATATCTCATTTCGGATTAGGTTCCGGGCAACGACTCAATCAATTCCTAATTGTTGATACAGATTTGGACAACATTGAAGATGCGTATGATTCTGATGTTGTTGGTCTACAAAGCAAAACCTTTGTTAAGTTTTCCGAAATACAAAGCAACGCAGAGCAAATTGCAAATCCAACTACAAGTGTAGTTACACAAAGTAACGATGATCTTTCTTCAAAACCAAAACCAAAGTTACCAAGTGTTCCTACTACACCACCGTCTGCAACGAATCCGATTGTTGAGTTGGAAACTAAAATAAAGAAACTTGAATTGGAACTCGGTGAACTTATTGCTAAAAATGTGAATTTGAAAACTGCACATGATATTACTTTAAATGAAGTTAATGATTTAAAGAATGAGATTCAAACTTTAAAACTATTACTTGCAACTGAGTCGGCAAAATCTGCTTCATTGACTAAAAGTTTGGCTGCATCCACAAGTCAAAATCAAACATTGAATATAAAAGTCAACAACCTTGAATCAGAAATTTCAGACACCTCTGTGAAAACAGAAAACAAAGTTAAGTTCCTACAACAACAGATTGTTGATTTAAATACCACGATAGCAGACCTGAATAAAACACTTGTTGAGTATGAATCAAACGCAACGAATTATGGTTCAGTTGTTTTAAAAGTGGAGTCACAAAATAAAGAATTGCAATTGAAAAATGAAGAACTGCTTAAACAGATTGCAGATTTGAAATCTGAACTCACGAAATCTAATAGTGCAAGTTCGGTGTTAGTTCAACAAAATACAGATCTTGCTGACAAGGTCGTAGATTATACTGATAGAATCAATGCGTTTGCTTCTGCTAACGAGAGTTTGAACGACTCGGTTAATTCTTTGACTGATGTTAACACTAGATTAACCAAAGAACTTGAAGAAGCAATCCGTGTTGCACAAGTACCTTTTACAAGTGGTTGGTTTTATGATCCAGAAGATGGATGGTTATACACCGATGCAAATGTATTTCCTTTGATTTACAAACATTCTACCGAGAGTTGGTATTTCTATGAACTTGGTTCACACGATTCTCGTTACTTTTTCTCTTACAAAACGAATGAATGGGAAGAGTGGAAGTAATTTTATTATCAGTATACTTAAGTGTGATTTCGCAAGAAATCACACTTTTTTGTGTCTACATGAAAATAATGCTTGACTTTTTATAATAATTTTGGTAGTATACTTGTATTGAGAGTGAGATTAGAGAGAGTTAAAAAAAACTAAAAAAGAGAGAAAAAATTATGCCATTATTTACACCAGTTTATTCAAAAGAAGAACCAAGAGGTCATCTTGATATAATTGAAACCAAGGAATCTTATGTAGGACGAGTTTTGGAAACCTACGAAGAAAACGGATATAACGATTCTGATTTTTATGCAGTTGTTTGGGATGACGAAACTGAATCAATTATTCACAAGCAATACGCAACGACTCGTTTTTACTCTAATGGTTACGGAGCAAAAATTGATGCAACTCCTGAGATTATTGAAAAAGCAACTGCTGAACGTAAAGCAAGGTTTTTAAAGTCTGCGATTGAGAAGGACGAAGAAACTGCAAAAACGGTTGCAAAAGGCAAGATGGTTGAAATCAATCGTGGTCGCAAGAATCGTGGAATTATCGGTGAAGTATTTTGGGTTGGAAATCCTGATAAGTTTTCTTATTATGCAAAAGAGCATCGTTCAGTTGGAATCAAGTTAGATGATGAACGTGATGACAACGGAAAGTTCAAGAACATTGTTTTTGCTTACGACTATAACTGCGACGTTATCAACTTTGAATCACATTTAACCAATACAAAGGAACTTGAAGAAACTGCAACGAATAAAGCAAACTCTTATTCCTACTCTTATCCTGTTTCCTAAAACAAAATTACTACTATGAAAAAGAATCCAAAAGATATTCCTTATGTACTTGTTCAACACAACGAATCCGGCAAAGCATTTGCTTTAAGTCGTGGTTATCGTTTAATGAGTGCAAACGTTCCTACAACCGTAAAGTTGTGGATGATCAACAACCAAGATCAATCAGATGAAGGATGGTTTCCTACTAATGCAAATCAAAGTCCAAGTTGGGCAAAGAAGTTTGTTGCGGAAGATTTTACTGCCTATTGGATTGATTACAACAAGCATTATCAGAAACTTGTTGTCAACGGATAATTTTAACTAAATATAAACAAAACAAAATAGAGAGATATAGATATGAACAAGGAAACAATTAAACAACTAAAGAAACAACTTGAAGGATTGAATCCTGAAGAACGTATGCTTGCTTTGATGGTAGCATTAGCAAAGGGTGGTGCATGAACGTGTCAACTCTGCGTTTCAAGACACACAACGATTCTGACATTGATGTCAATGGAACATCGTACCAAGGAGAAATTTCCGAGACCTTTGAAAATTTATTAAAGGTCTTCGGAACTCCTATGGGTGCTTCGGATGATAATAAAGTTGATGTTGAGTGGAATGTAATGTTCAATGATGGAGTAGTTGCAACCATTTACAATTGGAAAAATGGTCCTGCAAGCATGGGAGAAAACGGAACTAATCCAGTTGACATTGAAACTTGGCATATTGGTGGAAAAACCATAAGTGCCATTTATGATGTTGAAGAAATACTTGAAAATAGAACTTGACTTTTTATAATAAGTTTGGTAGTATACTTGTATTGAGAATGAGAAAAAATCAACTAAAAAAAGAGATGAAAAAATTATTATTATTATTAATTCCATTTAACCAAATGTTGTTTGGTCATGGTGCACATGGTTTACATGAAACAAGTGAGCATCAGCATGGTCCGGACACGAATTATATGGATTATTATTCAGGAGATTTAACTGATACTGATAATGATGGAATGACTGATGTTGCAGAAATTAAATATGGATACAATCCAAATTCTGAACAAAGTTTTCCAGAGTCTGATTTTGTTGTGACTGAGTTTGAGCAAGTTGAATCGTATCCCGTAAGTTCTTATGAATTTGCTGGTCTTGTCGTTGTTAAAACTGAGGGTGGAATTTCTTTAGTATGGAATGAACCACCTGGAGAATATAGTTGGTCACCTTATGTACTCACACTTCACGCAGGTGACAAACAACTTTATTATGGTGGTCATGGTTGGAATGATGCTGACATTAACTACGAGAATTTTTCGTTGGAAGGAAACGAAATATTAGTGGGTTCATTTTCCGAAACAGATGTTACAAATGGTAACTGGTTGCGAAATCATCCTGAGTTTCAAATTGATTTGAGTGAGTATCCTTTAGAGCAAATTTTATATGGTGACTCGTCTAATGAAATCAAGTTTAAACTCACCAACTTTTCAGATGAACAAACTGAAAAGTATGTAGATTTCATCCGAAGAATTCTTCCTATTATGCGTGATACACTAGGAGCACCTTCCGAAAATTTTACTTGTGAGTTTATTATGCAAGACGGAAATCATAATTCATGGGTGACAATGGATCAAGGTCGTGCAATTTACTTAGATGCAAATTGGAATCCACGTTTGTTGGTACACGAACTGATTCATGTGTGGGAAGGTAAACTTGCTTTTTGTTGGTCTGGTGAAAACCGAGAATATTCAGATGATCTAAGTTCATTTGCCGAAGTTGCCGAAGGAATTGCATACAAAATATTACATGAGTATGTTATGGCATATCCTACTCACTATGTTTCTAGTAATATCGCAAACGGAGGTCCTTGGAATAATTGGTCATCTGATGCTTGGTCTTATGATTTGTATAAACACCAAAGGTTCACGGGTGGTGGAACATATTGGACCGGTGATTTAAGATCAGTAAATCATAGATATAGTACATCTGCAATGCTTATGCAAATTATTTTAGTTCAAGAACCTAACTTTATAAAAAATATGAGAGCAGAATTATTTGAAATTGTTAATGCAGATGATCATATTTTATCCCGAGAAGAAATTGTAAATTTATGGGCAAACAACATTGAAACGATAAACGGAATTGATACAAAAACTTACTTGAATGCAATGCCATTGTTTAATGGTAGAAAACTTGATCAAGGATTTTATCCAATAGTCAACATATCAGGAAGTTACATAGTTGATATATTTTCATCATATTCCGTTGATGGATTATTTTGGTGGTCATCTGTTATTGCTGATGGTTTACCTGAAGATACATGGGGAATTCCAATATCTTCTTTGAATCTTCCCGAGTGGGTTAACTATAATTACAATACTGAGCATGGGTACTACTATTTAGACATGAACGATATGCCGTATAATTTGAGTATCAGCAATATAAACAACGAAGTTCTTAGTTCAGTAGATTTGCGTTCAAGCAACGAGTATCAAGATCCTGAAAAAACTATACCAATGCACCTTGGAGAAACACGGGTTAGTGATTTTTACGAAGTTTCACCGGGACATCATCCACAAGGTTTATACAAATACGATGTAACTTATACAGATATAATTAAGTTTACTGACGAAGCATCTGAAAGTTTTTACTTCATGGGAGAAAAAGATATTTCACAGAATAGTAACGAAGTTGTATTGATGTTTGGAGTAGATTCTATGTTTGCTGAAAGTGTTAATATCACAGGAGACGGAATTGCAGTTGACTTGGATGTAGTAAATGGTTGTGCAGTTTTAAAAACATCTTCAATTCCATTGAATAAAGAAATGATGCTTACAATTAATGTATCTTCACATGAAGAAACACATACATATAAACGTGCATTGGTTCAAGCAGGTGATTCAAGTGGTGTGTATCGTCAGCAATTTTTAATCATTGACCGTGACTTTGATGGTCAAGAAGATTTATACGATAGTGAAGTATTGGATAGTTACATTGAGTCCAAATACGCATCGTACAAACAAAGACATACTGACAACGATGATGCAACTGATAACGATGATGCAACTGATAACGATGATGCAACTGACAACGATGATGCAACTGACAACGATGATGCAACTGATAACGATGATGCAACTGATAACGATGATGGTAATAACACCGACACGCAACCTCCTGTTTATTTTATTACCGATTGGGATAGTGCTACCTTGGTTGGAAGTGACTGGAAGCATCTAGATTGGTTTGGATATTTTTACCAATCACCTATCAATCACAATTGGACTTATCATGAAAATCTTGGGTGGTTGTATGTGGACAACTGATAAATTCTTTCCATTCGTATTCATACGAGATAGTGGATGGGTTTACTTCAACTTCGACCAAGAACTTTACTACGATTTTAATAAACAAACATACATAAGTTTAGCACAATGAAAAAAAAGAAAAGAGAATTAGAAATTGGTGATCATGTAAAAGAAACATCTTTTGCAAGAACCGGCCGAAGACGAATTGGTGAGATAATATCAATTTTATCAGATAGCAAAAGTGATCCAACAATTGAGTGCATACGAATCTGTCCAAAAGAACTTATTCCACTTGAAGGTGGTAATGGTGAAATAAAAAGATTCAAGTCAAAAAGAAGCAAACTTAAACATTATATTCCACGTAAGAATCTTTTCACCAAAGAAACATTTGAAGTCGGAAAATGTGTTGCTTGTAAAAGTGGTGGACGAACTCGTTACGGAAGAATAATGGGATATCTTAATCAAGAAGAAGGATTATATCCACACTCGTATGACAAAGGTGAATACAATGGACACGACTTACTTGAATGTGTTCAGATTGATCCTAAACCAGGATTACACAGAATAATTGACGAAGAAGGCAATCCAAAGAAGTTTGTGGG
>ERZ802830.3127-NODE-3127-length-14341-cov-10.4783_pt1 | contig 14341 bp, 17 predicted proteins | sample MGYA00345654_ERZ802830 | MGnify/ENA primary metagenome ERZ802830 (study PRJEB30503, sample SAMEA104212375) | marine metagenome | biome: Westerlies Biome; feature: [SRF] surface water layer (ENVO:00010504) within the epipelagic zone...; material: water... | reverse complement strand
TGTTTGTTGTGTATAAGCTCTCATCCTCTTTAATAAGTCCTCTTTGAAGCAAGAACGACTCAACTTTCTCAAACCCATCGTCCGTTAACTCAACTGTCCTTAATTTTTCATCAATAAGAAAATCACCTCTTTCATTTTCTTGTAATGGCTCATCTTCCGTGCCCTCTCTCATTTGTCTGGATAAGTTCGGCAGAAGTTTTAAAAATATTGGATATGCGGCAGCGTCATCATCGGTAGCACCTGAAATAATTAAAGGTGTTCGTGCTTCATCAATTAAGATTGAATCCACTTCATCAACAATTGCAAAATTTAAATCTTTTTGCGTTTTTTGGTAGTTATGAAGCACCATATTATCTCTGAGATAATCAAACCCGAGCTCACTGCTTGTGCAATAAACTATATTCGAATCATAGCCTGCTTTTTTATCCTGAAAATCTTGTGTTGAGGTTAGGGCACCAACTTTTAAACCAAAATATTCATAAACTGGTTTCATCCAATCAGCATCTCTCTGTGCCAAATAATCATTAACAGTAATTACAAATGTTTTTTTACCGGACAATGAATTAAGGATTGCAGGGAGTGTCGCAACTAGTGTTTTTCCTTCACCTGTTTTCATCTCTGCGATATTGCCGCCATTGAGCACTAGGCCACCAATTAATTGACAGTCAAAATGACGCAGACCAATAGTTCTTTTGGCTGCTTCTCTTACAGCTGCAAAGACTTCAACAATTTCTTCTTCAGATGGGTTTTTGGATATAGAAAGATTTTTAAAATCACCCTCTGACATAGATGAAGATTTTTCTTCATATGCATTTATTTTATTAACTATTTTTTGATATGCGTCAACGCGTCGTTGATTAGAAGATTTAAATATCTTGCCTAATAGATCTAACATTATGCGACTTCTTCAGATATAGGCTTTAAGTAGTTGATAGGAGCATCTTTAATTTCATCAATCTCAATAATTTTAAAGGCATTTTCACTTTCAATCTTTCTTAAGAGCTGATTATTTAGTTCATGCCCTGATTTAAAGCCATAATACTCACCAATAAGATTATGCCCAAGCAGATAAAGGTCACCAATAGCATCTAGCATTTTATGTTTTACAAACTCATCAGCAAATCTTAGCCCACCTTCGTTTAAAATATCCTCGTCTCCAACTCCAATTGCATTATTAAGACTTGCTCCTAATGCTCTGTTATTAGCTTTTAACATCTCAAGCTCCTTGTAAAGGCCAAATGTTCTTGCTCGACTTACTTGTCTTATGTAAGAGGTTTGGGAAAAATCAATTGCGGCTGTTTGAGGATATTTCTGATAGACAGGATGGTCAAACTCAATACCAAATGAGACCCTGAAGCCCGCATAAGGTTTTATTTTAGCAACCGCATCATCTCTTTGAACTTGCACTGCTTTTGTAACATATATAAATTTCTTAACTGCATTTTGCTCCACAATTCCTGCAGCTTGTACTAAGAATACAAAACGAGTTGAACTGCCCTCCATAATTGGAATTTCAGGACCATCACAATCGATAATACAATTATCAACACCTAGCCCTGCAAGGGCAGACATTAAATGTTCTATTGTTGAGATTTCATAACCATCCTTTTCCAATGTCGTAGCCAAAGTAGTGTTTCCAACCATGTTAGCTTGAGCTGGCATTTCAATGACTTTATCACCATCAATACGTCTGAAAATTATGCCAGTATCTGGGTCAGCAGGATGCAAGGTTAGCACTGCTTTTTCCCCGGTGTGAAGACCGATGCCAGTAGCAGATGTTTTGTTCCTAATTGTTCTTTGTGCAAGCATGAAGTGTTATTTTAATTTAATAATGTTAATTTTTATATCGAAGTTTCTTCTTTAGTTCAAAAAGAGCTATAGCTGTAGCAACAGCAACATTCAGTGATGATATTTGTCCATGCTTAGAAATTTTCAATAACTGATCACAGTTCTTCTCAACTAATTTTCTGAGACCCTTCTCTTCGTTTCCAAGTATTAGAGCATTCTTGCCCTCAAAGCTAGTTGCTTCAAGCGATGCTTCTGCATGTTCAGAAAATCCGCTCACCCAAAAACCATCTTGTTTTAGATGCTCAATAACCACATTGATGTTTGTTGCTTTAAAAAGCTTTAAATCATAAATCCCACCCGTTGAGGTTTCTATAGCAGCAGTGTTGAAGAAGTCAGCAGAATTATTCTTTGGGATAATAACTGAATCAACTCCAAAAAATGATGCAGTTCTCAAGCATGAACCAAGATTTCTTGTATCTTGTACTTCATCTAAAACCAAAACAACCTCTCCAAAATCTAAGTCTTTGTCTTTGATATCTCGAATAACGGGTTGTTTGCAAATTGCACTAAAATCACCTTTTGATGAAATGGTTTTGACCCCATTCTTTTGTGCTAATTCAATCAGAGACTCAATTCTTTTGTTAGAGCTTGAGCCCTCTCTAATAGAAACAACCTTATCTGCATAATTAGCTAACAATGTTGTAATACATTGTAGGTTTTTTATTTCAATAGTCATTTTAGTAATAAAGTGAAATCTTCCCCTCTAATTCTCTCACATCGCCAATGTATATGTTAATTTCATCCCCAAGTGAGAATTTATTTCCTCGTCGCTTGCCTTCCAAAGAGTAATTTCTCGCATTGTATCTGTAGTAATCATTTGGTAAATCATTCACATGCAGCAAGCCGCTTGTGAAAAGTTTTGGAACATCAACAAATAAACCAAAATCTTTTACACCTGTAATGAAACCTTTAAAACTTTTGCCTTTAAAGTTTGCAGCATACTCACAGAGCAGATTTTGTATGACTTGCTTTGAGGCAAACTCTGCAGATTTTTCTTGAGCAGAGCAGTATTCAAGCATTCCTTGAAGTTCTTGATCTTCAACCCCCTCATTGCTTAATGTCGCAATGATTAATCGATGAACCAAAAGATCAGGATACCGTCTGATGGGTGAAGTGAAGTGAGTATATTTCTTGTATTTAAGACCAAAATGACCAATATTTTCTGTAGTATATTCTGCTCTTTGCATTGCTTGAAGAATTAAGATGTTCAGAATTGAAGCATCTTTTCTGTTTTGTATTTTTTCCAAGAAAAAGGGAAGATTTTGAATATCTTCAATATCTCCTTGCCAGTTAATTGAGCGTCTTCTCAGTGTTTGTGAAAGTCGATCTATTTTTATAGATTCAGGATTGCCGTGAACTCGAAATATTCCTTTTTTGCAGTTTTTTTCAAGAAAATCAGCCGCAACTATATTTGCAGCTAACATGAACTCCTCAATTAGTTTATGAGAAGTAAGACGAGAACGATCAACGACATCAATCACATTTTCATCTTTATCAATTTTTATTGTTGGTTCTACAATTTTAAAATCTAGGGCGCCTCGTTGAGTGCGCTGTTTTAGCAGTTGGTTAAAAAGAATGAAGGATGCTTGAAGTGATTCTTTAATACGATCATCAGGTACAGAGCTGTTGTTCATATAGCCCTCAACCTCATTGTAGGTAAGTCGAGCTGCTGACTTAATGATCCCTCTGTCAAATTTATAGTCCTTAATAATCCCTTGTTTATCAAAGTTAATCTCCACGCATAGCGCTCTTCTCCTTTTTTGAGGTTGTAACGAGCATAAAACATTAGATAAATTTTCAGGCAACATAGGCACAACTTTTCTAATGAAATAGACAGAAGTGGTTCTTTTGGAAGCTTCTTTGTCAATTGGTGTATCTGGCTTTACATAATAAGAGACATCAGCAATAGCTACTTTGAGATGAAAGCCATCATCATTCTGAGAACAAAAAACCGCATCATCAAAATCTTTTGCATCTTCTCCATCAATTGTTACAAAAGGAAAATCTTCAAGCCGATGCTTATCATCCAAAAATTGATCTTGGATTTTCTTGGCATTGATCAATATACCATCTGGCCAAGTTTCATCGAGCCCATAATCATTCAGAGCTTTTTGATAATAGTCAGATAATTGATATTTTTTCATGAGAACTATTTTTTGAAGATCTCAGAATCATTCTTGAAAGATTTAAATTCCAAAGCATTTCCAAAAGGGTCTTTAAGGAACATAGTTTTTTGTTCTCCAGCTTCACCTTCAAACCTAAGATATGGTTCGATGATGAATTTAATATCAGCTGATGCAATTCTCTGACTCAATACATCGAATATATCCCATTCAAGAATTACCCCAAAGTGTGGAACCGGGACAACTTTGTCATCAACTTGATTGACAGTGACTTTTTGCACCTCTCCAATATGCACTACGAGCTGATGACCAAAAAAATTATAATCAATCCAGTGATCGCTTGACCTTCCTTCATCTAACTGTAATTTTTCGCCATAAAATTTACGTGCTTGTTTTAGATCCTTTACAGGAATAGCTAAGTGGAATGGTCTAAGTTGATTCATTTTTATTTAATCTTGTTATCTTTTTTTTGTAAGCTTCTTTCCAGGACTTAAGTGTGTATTCTGGCATTCTTTCTTGAATATTATTCAGATTTTCTAATTTCCATTCATCAGTGGTATTGGTATCTTTCCATTTAACTCTTTCCTCTTTGCTTCTCATGCACCCAAAGCAAGAGTTGTTTTGATCATATTGACACACGGAAACACAAGGAGAATATATTTTGCTTTTCTTTTCACTCATGACAATCAGTATTATAGTTTAGCTATGAAATTAAAAATCATTTTTATGCTATTTTTGGCAATCAACATATTTGCCTTCGAAGACTTAAAGACAAAATTAGATTCTGAGCTTGGCGGCTTGATGACAAAAGTTATTGAGTGGCGGCATGATATTCATCAATATCCAGAGCTTGGGAATAGAGAGTTTAGAACATCCAAAAAAGTAGCAGATCATCTCGCCGCTCTAGGCATTGAGGTTGAAACAGGGATAGCATACACAGGAGTAGTTGGGTTAATTAGAGGAGGGCAGCCTGGACCTACAGTGGCTTTGCGTGCAGACATGGATGCTTTGCCGGTTGAGGAAAAGACTGGCTTACCCTTTGCCTCTAAAGTTAGAACAACATACCTTGGAAATGAAGTTGGAGTTATGCATGCATGTGGCCATGATGCCCATGTTGCCATATTGATGGGCGTAGCTGAATTTCTTGCAAAAAATAAAGAACAATTAAAAGGCAATATAATGTTAATTTTTCAGCCAGCTGAAGAAGGTCCACCTGAAGATGAAGGTGGAGGGGCAAAGATGATGCTGCAGGAAGGAATTTTTGAAAAATATAAACCTGAAGTTATCTTTGGATTGCATGTTACTAATATTCCTAATGGAGTTTTACTAGTGAAGCCTGGCCCTGCAATGGCAGCAGCATCCGCATACAGGATTAAGGTTAAAGGAGTGCAAACTCATGGCTCAACCCCTTGGTCTGGAATAGATCCAATAATGGCTACTGCGCAATTAATTGAATCTTTAAATACTGTTGTTAGCAGAAGGATCAATATAATTAATAACCCAGCTGTTGTGTCTGTTGGTTTAGTGGAAGCAGGCACAAGAAACAATATCATCCCAGAGGATGCCATGTTAATGGGAACAATCAGAACATTTGACCCAGAACTTCGCAAAGAAATTTATGATGAGATACGACAAATTGCTCAAGGCGTTGCTACAGGCACTGGAACAGAGATAAATGTAGAGTTTGATGTTGGAGGGTTTTATCCTGTAACTTTTAACAACTATGAACTTGTAGAAAAAATGGAACAATCACTAATTGAAGCATCAAGTGGCAAGTTTATGAAATCAGATATACCAGTTACAGGGGCAGAAGATTTTTCATACTTCTCTCAAGAAATCCCAGGCCTTTATTTCTGGCTAGGCGTAAATAAACCTGGTGTTGGCTTAGATGCTGCAAATTTTGGAGATAGTAGTGAGGCTGCTGGAAATCATTCACCATATTTCTTAGTTGATGATTCTGCTCTTGATGAAGGTGTCAAAGCTATGACTTACTTAGCTCTTGATTACGCTAACCAGAATTAAAGAAGGACTCTGTCTACAAAATTGAGCATGAGATTATGAGATTCTGGAGTTTCCACTAAAGAATCTAATACTTCCTGATATTGAGCCTCATTTTCAGTATATTTTTCTTTATAAATGGCTAGTCTTTGAAAGACTGTTGACCTATCGACTTCTGGATGGAATTGAAATGCCCAGAGCGGCTTATTTCTAAGCTTGAAACTATGGAGACAATCAGAGGTATAAGCTAATAAATCAAGACCAGCAGGAAGTTCCGAAGCATATTGTCTGTGGATTGATAAAGCTGGAAATTTATCTGGAGTGCCACTAAAGACGGGGTCAATAGTTGCTAAATTGGTGAGTGTTATTGGTATGCTGCCCATCTCATAATCTACATCTTTGCTTACTATTTCTCCTCCAAAAGCTAAAACTGCAAGTTGAAAACCAAAACAAGATGCAAACGTTGGGACACTAGTATCTCCAGCAAATTTTATTAAAGAAATACAATCATTAACAAATGGGTATATTTTAGGCTCAAGGACATTTGCCTCTGAAGCGCCCCCAACATACAAGGCATTGTAACCTTGTAGTACAGACGTGTTAAATGATGGAGTGTCAAAAACATTTAAAACATCAATTTGACTAACATTAAGCTGGCTATAGCGAGCAAAGCTCTCAAGCTCTTCAGCTCTAACCTTATGATCATCTCTAATTTGAAGTAATAATACTTTTAGCTGTTCTCTTTGCATTCTGCCATAAATGTAAATTTAATTTATATCTTATTTATAGTAGTATATCGATATGGTGCAATATATTATCGTTGGTTTGCTTGGCTTTTTATCAGTTATATCAATGTGTATGTTTCTTTTTGTTAAAGAAGGAACCAAAGGGCTTAAAGCAAAACCATATAAGACAAAAAGTGGAATTGAACATACTGCTGACAGGTCTCGTATGAAACACATAGTTTGATTTCATACTATTCTATTCAACTAATTACCTGAACAAATGAAAAAGCGAACTTATGCTTAAATAGATAAGTCCAGCATAAGTAAGTAACATACCTGTGATTCTTAAAAAGGGATTATATTCAAAAAATGCAAAGCATATGGCATGGTTGAATCTGCCAAGACAAAATATTGAGCTTGCAACAATCAGCTCAACTTTAGACAAGATTTCGTTATATTCTGATAGCATTAGAAGGATTAAAAATAGAGGAACGTACTCAATAAAATTACCATGAGCTCTAACGTTTCTTTCTAACTGGAGTTCAGTTCCTTTGACTTCTTTTTTAAAGATTAACTTCATGACAGGACTGCCTCTAAAGTAACCAATACGTAAAGCAAGAAAAATATAAAAAAGAGTTAAGAGTGAGGTTGTGAAAAGTGTGGTTTCCATATTTAACCATTATGGAGCCACCTGTCAGAGTCGAACTGACGACCTACTGATTACAAATCAGTTGCTCTACCAGCTGAGCTAAGGTGGCCCGAGCAAAAATTCTACACTATATGTATAGTTTCTTACAATGGTGGAAGCACACAACCGGTACCTTTAATGCCACAGTATCCATTTGGATTTTTTGCCAAATACTGTTGATGGTATTCTTCTGCTACAAATGACGGTTGATCCATTGCTATTTCAGTGGTAATTTCAGAGAAACCTTTGGCAGTTAAAACTTTATTAAATAATTCCAACGATTTAGACGCTTCTTTAAATTGTTGTTCAGACTCACAATAGATTACTGATCGGTATTGCGAACCAATATCATTGCCTTGGCGGTCACCTTGAGTTGGATCATGACACTCCCAAAAAACTTTTAACAAGCTCTCAAGTGAAATCTTATCTGGGTCATAAATCACATTGACCGTTTCGGCATGTCCAGTAACACCGGTACAAACTTGTTCATAAGAAGGGTTTTCTCTTCGTCCACCAGAATAAGAAACATAAGTAGTCCATACACCATCTAGCTGCCAAAATACTCTTTCTACACCCCAGAAACATCCTGCACCAAAAATTATCTGGCAAGAACCATCTGGATATTCTTCAAAAAGGCTTTTTCCATTAACAAAATGTTTCATATATCAATATTGGATTATATATGTATTGACTATAAAAAATCTAAGTTGATAATAACAAATTCACCTTGGAGGGGTTGGGGAGCGGTCAAACCCAGCAGACTGTAAATCTGCCGCCTCGTGCTTCGAAGGTTCGAATCCTTCCCCCTCCACCATTTACCCTAATTTTAAAAGGTATATAATGGTTGAAGCTTTACGCTTTAGGGTATATTATATGCGCTCATATAGCTCAGTAGGTAGAGCACTTCCTTGGTAAGGAAGAGGTCACCGGTTCAAATCCGGTTATGAGCTCCAAACAAAAGAGGGAAATATGGCTAGAGAAAAATTTGATAGAAGCTTACCACATATCAACGTGGGGACGATTGGACACGTTGACCATGGTAAGACAACGTTAACAGCTGCATTGACTAAGGTTTGTGCAGATACATTTGGTGGCGAAGCGGTAGCATTCGACGGTATCGACAACGCTCCCGAGGAAAAAGAAAGAGGTATAACAATTGCTACATCTCACGTTGAGTATAGTAGTAATGATAGGCATTACGCACACGTTGACTGTCCAGGTCACGCAGACTATGTAAAAAACATGATTACAGGTGCTGCTCAAATGGATGGCGCAATACTTGTTGTAAGTGCTGCTGATGGCCCTATGCCTCAAACAAGAGAACACATTCTTCTTGCTAAGCAAGTTGGTGTACCTAATATTGTTGTTTATCTAAATAAAGCTGACATGGTTGACGATGAAGAGCTACTTGAGCTTGTTGAAATGGAAGTTAGAGAATTATTAGATAAGTACGATTTCCCAGGTGATGATACACCTATTATTAGAGGTAGTGCACTTAAAGCTTTAGAAGGAGATGCAAAATATGTCGAAAGTGTTGTTGAGTTAGTTAAATCATTAGATTCATACTTCCCACAACCAGAAAGACCTGTTGATAAGCAATTCTTAATGCCTATTGAAGATGTTTTCACAATTACTGGTAGAGGTACTGTTGTAACTGGAAGAGTTGAAAGAGGTATCGTGAGAACTGGTGATGATCTGGAGATTGTAGGTATTAAAGAAACTTCAAAAACAACTTGTACTGGTGTTGAGATGTTTAGAAAAACACTTGATGAAGGTAGAGCTGGTGAAAACTGTGGAGTTTTAATTAGAGGTGTTGAAAGAGATCAAGTAGAGAGAGGACAAGTTCTTGCTGTACCTGGCTCAGTCAAACCACATACTAAATTCACAGCTAAGATTACAGTGTTAAGCAAAGAAGAAGGTGGTAGACATACACCATTCTTTAAAGGTTATAGACCGCAATTTTACTTTAGAACAACTGATGTTACTGGTGAAGTTACACTTCCAGATGGAGTTGAAATGGTTATGCCGGGCGATACAGTTGATGAGTTAAATTGTGAGCTTATAGCTCCAATTGCTATGGAAGAAGGTTTAAGTTTCGCAGTTCGTGAAGGTGGTAGAACTGTAGGAGCAGGTATAGTACTTAAGATTGTTTCTTAATATTTTATTAAGAGACATTAAGGTTATATACTTAGGAGATCGCAAAGGCCTGTAGCTCAATTGGCAGAGCGGCGGTCTCCAAAACCGCAGGTTGTGGGTTCGATTCCCTCCGGGCCTGCCAGCTTATATTATGAATAGCACGCTAAACAACATTCTATGGTTGATTTCTCTGATTGCAGGTTTTTCTGCAGTTATTTTATTTACTTACTTAGAAGATCTTGGTTTGCTATATAGGGTTCTTCTTCTTGTTGGGCTTCTTGGAATTTCACTTGGAGTTTTAGGGCAAACGCAATTTGGAAAAAATGCAGTCAAATTAATTGCAGACTCAAGATCAGAAATTGCAAAAGTAGTATGGCCAGGCAGGGGTGAAACTACTCAAATGACAATAATGGTTATAGTGATGATATTGATCCTAGCCCTAGTATTCTGGGGATTAGACTCATTCTTATCATTCTTATCAAGATTTATATTAGGTTAAATTAATGGATTATTACGTAATACAAGCTTTCTCAAATTGTGAAAAAAAAGTCAAAGCAGCTTTGGAAGAAAGAGTTGAAATGTCAGGACTTTCAAAGATGTTTGGAGAAATAATGATTCCTACAGAACAAGTAACTGAGCTTAAGAAAGGCCAAAAAAAACAAATGGAAAGAAAGTTCTTCCCAGGTTATATGCTTGTTCAAATGGAAATGAATGATGATACATGGCACTTAGTAAGAAAAACACCAAATGTAATGGGTTTTTTAGGCGGAACAAGAAATAAACCAATGCCATTATCTGAAAAAGAATTAAGCAGAATTACAAACAGAGTTGAAGAAACATCAGAACAGCCAGTTTTCAAGACTTTATTTGAATCAGGAGAGAATGTCAGAATAAGCGATGGACCTTTCAATGATTTTAATGGAATAGTTGAAGAGGTTGACTATGAGAAAAATCTGATTAAAGTTTCGGTTAGTATTTTTGGGAAATCTACACCGGTTGAACTAAATTTTTCCCAAGTAGAGAAGAATTAATATGGCTAAAGAGATAATGACAATAATTAAATTGCAGGTACCTGCAGGTGGAGCTAATCCAAGCCCACCAGTTGGCCCAGCCTTAGGTCAGCATGGTCTAAACATCATGGATTTTTGTAATGCTTTTAATGACAAAACAAAAGAAATGGAAAAAGGTCTGAAAGTTCCAGTACAGATAACTGTTTATGAAGATAGAACCTTTACATTTATAACAAAATCACCACCAGCAGCTGTTTTATTAAAGAAAGCTGCAGGCTTAGATAAGGCAAGCGGTGAACCAAATAGAAATAAAGTTGCAAAGTTACCTGTAGCTAAAGTAAAAGAAATAGCTGAGATGAAAATGGATGATTTAAATTGTAATGATGTAGAAGCAGCTATAAAAATTATTTCTGGTACAGCAAGAAGTATGGGAATAGAGATAAGAGAATAATGAAAAATACAAAATACAAAAAAGAATTGCCGGCTATAGATTTGGAAAAAACTCTTTCTGTAGACGAAGCAGTCAAAATGGTTGTAAACCAGCCTAAAAGAAAGTTCGTTGAATCAGTTGATGTTGCAGTTAGTCTTGGAATTGATCCAAAGAAATCAGACCAGAATGTAAGAGGATCTTTAACATTGCCTCATTCACTTGGAAAAGATGTGAAAGTTGTAGCATTTGTAGATGGCGATAAAGCAACTGAAGCAAAGAGTGCAGGTGCAGATTTTATTGGCACTGATGAATTACTTGAAAAATACAAAGATGGAAATATCGATTTTGATGTAGCAGTTACTACCCCTTCAATGATGAAAGTAGTAAGCAAGCTCGCTAAAGTATTAGGACCTAAAGGTTTGATGCCTAATCCTAAATCAGGAACAGTAACAGAAAATATTGAAAAAGTAGTTAAGGATGTTAAGCATGGTCAAGTAAGGTTTAAAACTGAGAAAGAAGGAATAGTTCAAGGAACAATTGCTAACTCAGAAATGGATAAAACAAAATTAACAGAAAATCTCAATTCTTTTTTAGCTGAAATAAAAAGATTAAAACCTGCATCTTCAAAAGGTATATACATACAGGATATTTACCTCTCGACAACAATGGGTCCAGGGTATAGAATTGACGTCTCTCAATTTTGAGACATCGAAGACTGAAGGTGCTAAAGCTTAATTTCCTTCATAGATAGTTTCACGACATCTAGTCTTCGTTACTAATAAATAAAATTTTATGGCACTAAGTATAGAAGATAAGAAAAAAATCGTCTCAGATGTAAACGATCTTGCTAATAATGCATCATCATTAGTATTGGCTGATGCAAGAGGGCTAAAAGTCTCTGAAGCAAATGAATTAAGATCTGAAGGTTTTAAAACTAATGTAAAGTTTAGGGTTGCTAAGAACACATTAGTAAAATTGGGTCTAAAGGGAACAAGCTACGAAGGAGTAGAAGAGTATCTCGACGGACCTACTATGCTGGCTTTTTCATATGAAGAACCAGGTGCAGCAGCTAAGATTTTAAAATCATTCGCAAAGAAGAATGAAAACCTTAATATTAAAGGGTTATCAATAGATGGAAAGCACTTTGAAGCAGCTGAAATCAATAAATTGGCTAATTTACCAACATTTATTGAAGCTATTTCAAAATTTGCTGGACTTTTGAAGGCACCTTTGGGTAAAATTGCTTCTCTTATTAATGAGGTTCCTTCTAAATTTGCGAGAACACTCACTAGTGTGAAAGAGCAAAAAGAATAAGGAGAATATAATGGCTACTAAAGAAGAAATATTAGAATCTATATCAAATATGTCAGTAATGGATCTTGTAGATCTTATATCTGATATCGAAGAAAAGTTTGGCGTAACAGCAGCAGCAGTTGCAGCAGCACCAGTAGCTGCTGGAGCAGGAGGCGACGCAGGTGAAGCAGCAGAAGCAGAAGAAAAAAGTGCTTTTGATGTTGTGATAACAGCAGCAGGTGACAAGAAAGTCGCAGTTATTAAAGCTGTTAGAGCCGCTACTGATTTAGGCTTAAAAGAAGCTAAAGATTTAGTTGATGGCGCTCCTAAGACTGTAAAGGAAGGCGCTAGTAAAGACGATGCAGAAGCACTTGTTGCAGCACTCCAGGAAGCTGGTGCACAAGCTGAGATGAAATAACCTCAGGTTATTCAAATTTAATGACATACTCTTTTACTGAGAAAAAACGTATTCGAAGACAATTCGGTGTTTTGCCGAATGTAATGTCTTTGCCTTATTTATTAAAAACACAAACAGATTCGTATTCAGAGTTTTTGCAAGTAGGTTCAGATCCAGATAATCGTGATGAAAGTGGACTTGAAGAAGTTTTCCAATCTATATTCCCAATCAATAGTGCATCTAGCAATGCAGCTTTAGATTACATAGGTTATGAATTAGGTGAGTGCTTATTCACTCCACAAGAATGTAAAACAAAGGGAATATCATATGCTGTACCTTTATATGTAAATCTACAGTTACGCTTTATGGATAAAGCAACTGGATACAAAACAGTTAAAGGAACGCCTATGTCAGACAGGGTATTTCTTGGAGAAATTCCAGTAATGACTAAAGATGGAAGTTTTGTTGTAAATGGAACTGAAAGAGTTGTAGTTTCTCAACTACATAGATCACCAGGTGTATTTTTTGATCATGACAAAGGAAAAACGCATTCATCAGGCAAAGTTTTGTATGCTGCAAGAATTATTCCATACAGAGGTTCATGGTTAGATTACGAATTTGATGCAAAAGACCTTATTTATGCAAGGATAGATAGAAAACGTAAATTTCCTGCAACTGCTATCCTGAAATCACTTGATATGAACGATCAGGAGATTCTAGATACTTTTTATAAAAAGGTAAATGTAGTTACAAAAAATGGAAAAATATTCTTATCAATAACACCTGAAGAGCTAAAAGGTAAAGTATTTGATTTTGATATAGAAGTAGGTGGAAAGATAATAACATCTGGTAAAAGAGTTAATGCAAAAGCAGCTGCCGATCATTCAAAACAAAAAAATGGTCTGATTGAAGTTGAATTTGATGATTTTATTGGGCAAACGCTTGGGCAAGACATAGTTAACAAAGAAACAGGTGAAATTCTTTATCAATCTAATACACTTCTCGACAAAACTTCATTAAAAACACTTCTGGATGAAAATGTTGAAGAATTCTCAGTGTTATATGTAAATACAATTGATAGTGGCTCATACATTGCTGATACGCTAAGAAATGACCCAAGCAACTCAAGAGCTGAAGCACTGGTAGATATTTATAGAATGTTAAGACCAGGAGAACCGCCTACTAAAGAATCTACCGAAATTTTATTTAACAATCTATTTTTCTCTGAAGACAGATATGACCTATCAGATGTTGGTCGTATGAAACTAAATTGGAGATTAAAAATTGAAGATAGATCTGATACATATGTCCTTACAAAAGAAGATATAGTGACTGTATTAAAAAAATTAGTGGATATTAGAAATGGTAGAGATTCTGTTGACGATATAGACCATCTTGGAAATAGAAGAATAAGATCAGTTGGCGAAATGACAGCTAACCAACTTAGAATTGCACTAGTTAGAGTTGAAAGGGCTGTAAAAGATAGACTTGGAATGGCAGAAACAGAGGGATACAAACCTTCAGATCTAATTAATGCAAAACCTATTACAGCTGCATTCAAAGAATTTTTTGGTTCAAGCCAATTATCACAATTTATGGATCAAAATAATCCACTTTCAGAGGTTACACATAAAAGAAGAGTTTCAGCTTTAGGGCCTGGTGGTCTTTCAAGAGAAAGAGCTGGTTTTGAAGT
>ERZ802830.3126-NODE-3126-length-14341-cov-35.7859_pt1 | contig 14341 bp, 14 predicted proteins | sample MGYA00345654_ERZ802830 | MGnify/ENA primary metagenome ERZ802830 (study PRJEB30503, sample SAMEA104212375) | marine metagenome | biome: Westerlies Biome; feature: [SRF] surface water layer (ENVO:00010504) within the epipelagic zone...; material: water... | reverse complement strand
TCGAGCGCTGCAGATTTGCTTCTCGAGCGGGACTCGGAGCTTGATTTGAACCGCGCCCGCCTGAAGGGAGGTGGGCTGCTCGGCGCTGACTGGCTGGATGTGTACTTTGAGTATGACCAGCCTAGCGGCTATCTGCTCGATCTTCGTGCAACACTGCGGCTGAGTGATCAGCTCTTTCTGCGCATGGGGCAGTGGAAGTCAGAGTACAACCGTGAGCGGATCGATTCCTCGGGCAAGCAGCAGATGACCGAGCGATCAATCTCCAATTACTGGTTTGCGATCGATCGCCAAGCGGGTGTGGGTTTGAATGGCCGATTTGCCCACGGCACCCGCGCAGACAGCAAGTGGTGGCTGGAGTATCTCTCCGGCGAGGGCCGCGGGGGAGGGTGGCGATCAGATAGTGGTCTGTGGCTCGCGCGCTACCAATGGAACCCTCAGGGGACGCCATTGCCATTTAGTCAAAGTGACCTCAAGCGGCGTGAGCGGGTTCTCACCTCGGTTGCCGTCGCCGTGGTTGATGGTCGAACCCCTTACAGCCGCTTCTCCAGTGACGGCGGCGATCAGCTCCCCGGTATCACGACCGAGGACAACGACCTTACCCAGCTGCTGTTCGAGACGGCGGCACATTGGCGGGGGGTCAGTTGGCAGCAGGAACTGCATAGCAAGCGTGTTCGCGACCGCACGTACGGCGCATCCCGGGAGATGCGTGGTGGTTATATCCAGCTCGGTAGCTTCGTCAACGAATGGTGGCGGTTATGGCCTCGACAACTCGAACTGGCGGGGCGGCTCTCGATTGTGGACCCGGATCGCAGCCTCTCAGGGAATACGGAAAAGGAGCGCACCCTCGGCCTCAATTGGTTTTTCAATGGACACCGCAACAAGCTAACGCTGGATTATTCGTGGCTGAACTTTGAGGATTTTGGCGACAGCGCGACCCGAAATCGTCTGCGATTGCAGTGGGAACTATCGTTCTAGTTCCAGTCTGCGCACCGGGGATAAGCCCAATGCTACCGCCTAGGTTTTTTTGGGGTACTCGAGCGAGCTCTTGAGCCGCTGCTTTTCTTCGTCGGACAGATCCGGGAATGGCAATCCGTCACCCTGACGCCACACTTCCAATTTGGCCCGAACTTCCTCGAGCTTGTCATCACCCGCTTGCTGAAAGTCGCGGATCTGCAGAACCTGACCGGGACCAGAGAAGATCGCACCGTTTTGATGGACGATTTCTATGATACGCAGGTTGAGGTCTTCTGCTACGGCGAGGTACTCCTGATGGTCCCGGGTCAGGATGCCTGCGTCGAGCCGCACTACTGCCGTTGCCGCCTCAATATCGGCGAGGCGAATGCTGACCGTGTCCTGTCGCACCATGGGGTGCGCTGCAAAGAGACTGCGGAATTCCCCCAGAATCGCCCTGAGTTGATCGGGTGTGGGCATCTGTAATTCCAGTAGCTTGAAAAACCGGATTCGATCCCGCACCGAGTAGTTTTCAATATCTGCCGAGGAAAACATCGAGTTGGGGACCGTGACCAGCGTGCGATCCGAGGTGCGTAGCGTGACTGATCTTAGGCCGATTTCTTCGACAGAGCCTTTGATATTGCCGAATCGACACCAGTCGCCCGGGCGAATTGGGCGCGCGGTATAGAGCGTAATTGCGCCGATGACATTCTCCAGCGTTTTCTGGGCTGCCAACGCCACTGCTATCGATCCGACACCCAGGCCAGCGATCAGGGTGGAGACGTTAAACCCAGCTTGATCCGCCCACATGAGTGCGGCGGTGGTCGCAATGATAATGCGGAGGATCACCGCCACGGGTTTGATCAGCGCGACGTATTCGATGTCGCCCTGCAGTTCTAGCTGGCGGATCTTGTAGTCGCGATACAGATTTAAAAGCCCGAAGGCGAGAATGACCGCCACCAAATACTCGAGCGGAGAGGACTGCAGGTAGGCTTTGGCGATCACCGACAGCCCGAGGCTGGCAACGACGATCCGGATCAGCAGAACATAGAGAATGAGTCTCAGCGGGACCCGAAGGAAGCGGCTCAGTGCGTGCTGCCACGGGCTGGTGAAGCGGCCACCGAGTCTGGCGATCAGGAAACTGATCCACCCCGTAACAAACCACCCCCCGATAGCGGTAAGAAGCAGTATCGCAACCTGAAAATTTCCCATTCCGAGAATGTAGAACTCAGGCAGCACCTGAGAGAGCCAAACATTGAAGTCGCTGTAACCCAGCTCTTCCCACATGTCGGGAATCCGCTCTACGGTCGCATTGGAGACTCGCCAGATCAGCGACCCATCGGCCTCCTCAATGCGTTGTAAATAGATGGGGATCACTTCCTCAGACAGATCTACGGCACCGAACTGCTCCAAATCTTCTGGCAAGCCGTCATTAAGAGAGCCTTCGGGCTGGCTGCTGATCCGGCTCAGGTCCAGTACATTCTGCTGCGCAAAGACAAACAGCAGTCCGCGAGCAATATTGACCGGGGGTACGTCTTCCAGGGCTCCAGGCAGGTAGCGCAGGTCGAGGTAGAGCGCAGCAGCCTCAGGATCACCTATGCGGAAAGCACTGTAGAGTGCGACCAGTGCCTGTTGCGGTGTTTGCGCTTGCCCCGGCTGAAACCCTGACAGGACGCTCGCTTCATAGCTCTCGTTGAGTTCCTGAGAGCGCGCCAGTAGTTCGGCAGCGGTTAGCTCGCGCTCTTCCTCGATCTTTGCGCTGGCGACAATGAGCGACTTGTCCGTATCCACATCTGCCGCTGTGGCGGAGAAGGCTGCCCATGCGAGCATCACCGCGGTCAGGATGCTCTGGCTAATTTTTTGCCACCGCATGCTTATTCCTCCAAAGGAGCGCCTACTCGCCGCTCACGCTTTGAGCCTTGGGTTCCAATAGTCTGCCGAAAAACACGCCCAGCTCAAAGAGCAACCACATGGGGATCGCTAGCAGCGACTGTGAGATCACATCGGGCGGCGTGAGCAGCATGCCAAAGATGAAGCAGCCAACGATGATGTAGGGACGTTTTTTGGCGAGTGCGTCAGGGCTGGTGACGCCGGTCCAGATCAAGATCACGGCGGCGATCGGCATCTCAAACGCGATACCAAAGGCTAAAAAGAGTTTCAGCACGAAATCGAGATAGCTGTTGATGTCGGTCATCACCTGCACGTTTTCGGGACCCACGCTGGTGAAGAAGGCAAAGATGAGCGGGAACACCACGAAGTAGGCAAAAGCTGCACCTGCATAAAATAGCAGTACGCTGGAGGCGAGCAGGGGCACTGCGATGCGTTTTTCCTTCTGGTAAAGCCCTGGCGCTACGAACCCCCAGATCTGATACAGAATCACGGGTATCGCCATAAAGATGGCGAGGACCAGACTCAGCTTGAAGGGGGTCAGGAAAGGCGACGCCACGCCGGTGGCGATCATGGTCGAGCCTTCTGGCATGAGCTCTCTCAGCGGCGCCGACACGAAGCTGTAAATCTCATTAGCGAACGGAAACAGGATGATGAAGCCGATCAACACAGCGAGCACTGCACGTAACAGTCGGTCGCGCAGCTCAGTCAGATGGGCGACCAGCGACATGGGAGGGTCGTCGTGTTCGGTCTGCTCGGTCATGCGGTTTTTGACGGAGTGTCGCCACCCTCGTTAGCGTCAGCTTCAGCCGCCGAGGTGGCGGTTGGTGAGGTTGCAGATGATGAGGCTGAAGGCGGCGAGGGCACGGAATTACTGTTGTTTGATGAGCCTTGCAGCGAGTCGCTGGCCTCATTGCCGAGGGCCTGAATCTCTTGCTCGACCGATTGGGTGGTGTCGCGAACCTGCTGCTCAAGTTGCTGAGACTCTGCCTTGAGTTTTTGCATGATTTCGTCGTTGTGCAGTTCGCGTCGGACCTCGGTGCGGATCTGATCGAAGCTGCGCCGAAAACGATTGACCCACGCCAGCACGGTACGAACGGCGCCGGGCAACTGTTCGGGCCCTACCACCAACAGGCCCACGACGCCTATCAGCAAAAGCTCGGCAAAGCCGATGTCAAACACGTTGAGCCGCCCTGTTTAGGTCGGAGGTTTATCGGTGTCGCTCTCGTCTTGCGAGGCGGTGTTGTTCCCGACACTCTCGCTCTCGGCCTCGTCTTTACTCATGCTGTTGCGAAAGCCTTTGATAGCGCTGCCCAGATCGCTGCCGATGTTGCGCAGGCGCGATGTGCCGAAGAGCATGACGACAATTGCCAGAATGATCAGGAGCTGCCAGATGCTGATTCCGCCTAGGCCCATAGTCCCTCTCCTTGTATTTAAGTGTCTTCTGAGGCCGCATTATGGCCTTTTCGGGCAGCTTTTTCTGCTAACCCCGACAGCCCCATGCGCGCGTCGAGTACGTTGAGGACATCGGTGTGGTCGAGGTCAAGGTGCGCGAGCATGACCATAGTGTGAAACCAGAGATCGGCCACCTCGTTTACCAAGGCCTCGGAGTCACCGCTTTCAGCGGTATCCTTGGCCGCCAGTATCACCTCGGTGGCTTCCTCACCGACTTTTTCGAGGATCTTGTTGAGACCCTCTGCGTTCAGTGCGGCGACGTAAGAACTGTCCGGTGATGCGGTCTTGCGCTCCGCCAGCACTTTATCAAGTGCGGTTAGCAGATCATCCATTCAGTCGTCCTCCCGTAGCTGCCAACTGCCGTCTTCGGGGTGGTAGAAAAAACAGGTGGGCCGGCCTGTGTGACAGGCGCCGGCGCCATGCTGCTTGACCTGCAGCAGCAGGGTGTCGCCGTCACAGTCCAGACACGCGCTCACCAGATCCTGAGTATTCCCGGACGTGGCGCCTTTGCGCCACAGTGATTGCCTCGAGCGAGACCAATAGGTGACCTCACCGCTCGCCAGAGTGTGCTCCAGCGCTTCGGCGTTCATCCATGCCAGCATCAGGACCTCGCCGGTGTCGGCATCCTGAGCGATAGTCGGGATCAATCCTTGCTCATTCCACTTGGGAGAGAGGGTACTGGGTATGTTTGAAGCAATGTCAGTCATGGCAACAGTATGCCAGACGCGTCAGGCAGCCGTTACCGGTTGCGAATGAAGAGCGCGCCCAGCAAGCAGCCGCCACCGAGGATGAGCCATCCGGTACCGCTTCCCGCAATCCCGAGTCCCAGCGCCAGTGCGCCCAGCGTGGCGAGTGGCAGCACCTGAGATGCCCGCGCAGGCGGATTTTGCGCCGCCCGGGGCGGCGTCTGTCGGAGTCGATTCAAGATCAGGTCGGGGAGCAGCGGTAACGTCTCCAGCAGTGCCGGTGCATCCTGCTGCAGCCGTTGGCTGACGCTTTGTAAAGAATATCGGTCCGCAACCCACTGCTCGAGAAACGGTTTGGCGGTGTCCCATAGGTTGAGCTCGGGATACAGCTGACGGCCGAGACCCTCAATGTTTAGTAGCGTTTTTTGTAGCAGTACTAATTGCGGCTGCACTTGCATATCGAACTGGCCCGCGGTGCGGAACAGCGTTACCAGCATTTGTCCGAAGGAAATGTCGGACAGTGGCCGCTCAAAAACCGGCTCGCACAGGGTTCTCAGGGCTGACTCGAACTCGGCAATCGGTGTGTCGGGCGGCACCCAGCCACATTCAACGTGCAGCTTGGCGCAGAGCCGGTAGTCCTGCTGGAAAATAGCCAGCAAGTTACGCGCAAGGTAATACAGGTCCTGTTCGTCGATCTGGCCGACGATGGCACAGTCGACTGCCATGTAGCGCGGATCTTCCGGTTTGGTGCAGTCGACAAAGATGTTGCCCGGGTGCATGTCGGCATGAAAGAAGCTGTCGCGAAACACTTGCGTAAAGAAAATCTCCACACCGCGCTCGGCCAGCAGCTTAATATCGACCTGCTTGCTTTTCAGGGTCTCAATATCGCTGACGGGCACGCCATATATTCGCTCACTCACCATGACCTGCTTGCAGGTCAGAGGCCAATGCACCAGGGGCACGTACACCAAATCCCCGGCCTTGAAGTGCCGCCGCAGCTGCGAGGCGTTGGCTGCTTCGCGTTGCAGATCGAGCTCACCGTGGATAATGCGATCGTATTCCGCCACGACTTCCACGGGCTTCAAGCGACGGCCGCTCCGCGACCAGCGGGCCAACAGCCTGGCCACGTGCCTTAGGAGTCTGAGATCCTGATCGATTGTTTTCTCGATCCCGGGTCTCAGTACCTTCACCACCACATCGCTGCCATCAGGCAATCGTGCGCCGTGCACCTGCGCCACCGAGGCGGCGGCCAATGGGTTGGCATCAAACTCGGCAAAGCATTCACTCAGCGGTTTACCCAAGGCGCCCTCAATGCGTTGGATCGCCTCTTTTGCCGGGAAGGGCGCCACCTGATCCTGGAGGAGGGCCAGCTCGTCGGCGATGTCGTGGGGGAGCAGGTCGCGCCGGGTCGAGAGCAACTGACCAAATTTGACGAATACTGGGCCGAGATCTTCCAGCGCTCGACGCAGGCGTTCACCTCGCGGGGTCGTGGCGGGCACCGAGAGCACGGGGAACACGCGCAACAATAATGAAAAAATTCGGGGTCGCTGGTGTGCGGGGAGCAACTGATCAAGCCGATAACGTGCGACGGCGCGATAGAGGGCAACAACACGACTCATTGTGGTGTCTCGCGGGCAGCGGCTTTCGCCAACAGCTTCTCGACCTGACTTTGGGCGCGCTCCACGCGCATGGCCACGGACTGCACCGCGTCATAGAAGTGCTCCAGTTCTGCCTTCGGCGGGGTCAGTCTGCCTTCCTCCAGCAGGTACTCAGAAACCTGCCGCTTGAGACTGGCGCGGGCGCCTTCACCCCAACGGAAGAATCGACGAAGCCCTTCGGCAATTTGATGGCCGGCGACATCACCCAAAATATCCACTAACGGGGCTTCCCAATCGATCTCCATGCGAGCAATCACTTGTTGCAGGGTGATGAGGCTGGCGCTGCTGCCTTGCAGTTCGATGCCGCTGTTGATCAGGGTGGCCGCCGGGTCATTGGAGGTCGCCAGCGCGGCGAAGTCTTCGAGCGTGCCGCGCACAAAGGCGTCGGTCTCTCGCTCGCAGTGGGCCATCAATCTCACGTCAGTTCCCGTGACCATCTCGATGTAGACCGTGAGATCGAGGGAGGTGACCTCTATCCCCAAAAGTGTGCCGCTGACGGCATCGAGCTCCTGATGCGAGTGGGGCGCCAGCGAAATGGCCTGATTCAGGGCCTGTTCTGCGCCCGCCAGTGCCGCACTGAGCAATGCCGGGTCATGCTGTGTCACGGTTTAAAGCCCTGATGCAGCGCGACAACACCGCCCGTCATATTGTGGTACCGACATTCGCCGAAACCGGCATCTTCCATCATGCCCAGCAGGGTTTCCTGATCGGGGTGCTTGCGGATCGACTCTGCGAGATAACGATAGCTGTCGGCATCCTGCGCGATAAGACGACCCATCGCCGGCAAGATCTGGAACGAGTACTGGTCGTACACCTTGCCCAGTAGTGCCGAGGTGGGTTTGGAGAATTCGAGCACCAGCAAGCGGCCGCCCGGGCGCAGTACCCGGAGCATGGAGCGCAAGGCCAGTGCCTTATCGGTGACATTACGTAGCCCAAAGGCAATGGTGATGCAGTCCACACTGTTATCTTTGAAGGGGAGCGCCTGTGCGTCCGCCTGCACGACTTCGATGTTGCCTGTCGCCCCTTTATCAATGAGCCGATCGCGACCCACTTCGAGCATGGCGGCGTTGATATCCGCAAGAATCACTTGACCTTCGGGCCCGACCAGGCGGGAGAATCGGGCGGCGAGATCGCCAGTGCCACCGGCAATATCGAGAATGGTCTGCCCGGGCCGGGCAGCGCTGAGCTCGATCGTGAACCGCTTCCACAGACGATGAACTCCTCCGGACATCAGGTCGTTCATCAAGTCATAGCGGCTGGCTACCGAGTCAAAGACACCGCGCACCATGCCTGCCTTGGCTTCCCGATCTACTCGGGTGTAGCCAAAATCCGTGGTGTCGTCGTCGCGATCCGCGTTGCTGGTCGCCTCGTCATTCATCACTCACATTCCGCAGTCTCGCCGGTCGTTTTCCGGCGGGCCGGCAAGTGTACCTGAGCGGGCGGTCTGTGTTCAGAGGGGTTGGTCAGGCGCCTCAGGGATCGAAATGCAGTACCTGAACCTCAGGATCACGAGATTTACCGGCCGCAGACAGTTGCTGAAGATACTGCCGCCAGTAGTGGTCTTGCCGTTCCGCCAGATCGCGCAGGTACTGCCAGCTATAGAGTCCCGAGTCGTGACCGTCGTCGAAGGTAATCTGCACGGCATAGTGTCCAACCGGTTCAATACTGGCAATGGCGACTGAAGATTTACCGGTTTGCAGGACTTCCTGTCCCGGGCCGTGACCCCTGACTTCAGCCGAGGGCGAAAAGACGCGCAGAAATTCGGCGCTCAGCAGGTAGTCGGCGCCATCGGAAAAGGTCAGCTCCAGACGACGCTTGCTCCGCGAGTAGTGCAGGTGGGTGACTTGATTCGGAGCCGCCATGCTTAGAGTGACTCGCGTTTGAGTAACAGGGTGTCCATGTCAGCCTGTGCCGTGAGAGACTGAGCGCGCGCCATTTCGGAGCGGCTCTCGAAAGGCCCGAGATAGACCCGGTACCAGCGCCCATTGTCGCCCTCGCTCGGCTCCACGGTCCCTTCAAGACCCAATAGTGCCAGCTCACCGCGGCGGCGATCTGCATCCACCTGCTGGCGGAACGACCCGACCTGCAATAAATATTGTGCGTTGCTCGTGTTGCCCGACTGGAGATCGGCGGGTTCGATATCGGGATTCAGGTCGAGCTCCTGATTTGGCAGCACCGTATAGAAATCAAATCGCGGGCCGACGGTGACCTCCAATGCCGGTGGTGCCGCAGGGGGTGTGTCGGCAATCGTCTCATCCGCCTCCAACGCATTGAAGAGCCCCAGACAGCCTAGCCCCCCGGCGACACACCCCACCACAAAACCCTGCAGGTGCGCGCGGTTCAAGGTGGGTGGAGCGCTGCTAGCCTGATCGTTAGCCTTGCGGGTTGCAGACGCTTTACGAGTAGGTTTGGCGGGGTTCCCTGCCATTACATCGCGTCCGGCGCAGACACACCGAGTAACCCGAGACCGCTGGCGATCACCTGTTGAGTCGCTGCCACTAAGGCCAATCTGGCTTTCATCGTCTCGGGAGACCCCTCCAGTACTTTGTGCGCGTTGTAGAAACTGTGGAAGTCGGCGGCGAGATCACGCAGATAGTTTGCGACATCGTGAGGCTCCAGGCGCTCGGCCGCTGTAGCCACGACCTCGGGGAAGCGCCCCAGCGCGATGACCAGTGCTAGTGTCTCGGCCTCATTGAGGCGGCCAAGATATGCCAAGCCTTCGTTAATCTCCAGGCTCAGGTCCGTTTCCTGCGCCTTGCGCAACACGCTGGCGCATCGCGCGTGGGCGTATTGAATGTAGTAGACGGGGTTCTCGTTACTGCGGGCCAGCGCCAGATCCACATCGAAGGTGAGTTGCGAAGTGGGGGCTCGCGCGACCAGAAAATACCGGGTGGCGTCGCAGCCGACCCAGTCAATCAGGTCGCGAAGCGTAACGTAGCTACCGGCGCGCTTGGAGAGTTTCACCTCGGCGCCCTCGCGCATAACGGTCACCATTTGATGCAGCACATACTCCGGCCAGCCCTCGGGTATACCCACGTCGAGTCCCTGCAGTCCGGCTCTGACGCGGGTAATGGTGCTGTGATGATCGGCGCCTTGCTCATTGATCACGCGCTCATAGCCGCGCTGCCATTTGTTGTGGTGATAGGCGACATCTGGGACGAAGTAGGTGTATCCGCCCTCACTTTTGCGCATCACGCGATCCTTATCATCGCCAAACTCAGTGGTGCGCAACCACAGTGCATCCTGCCCTTCATAGGTATGACCGGCACGCTGCAAGGTCTCTACGGTCTCCTCCACGGCGCCGCTGTCATAGAGTGATGACTCCAGAAAATACTCATCGAAGACCACTTGAAAGGCTTTCAGGTCCTGATCCTGCTCGCGCCGCAGGCAGGCCACTGCGAAATCCCGGATGGCGTTCAGGTCGTCTGGATCGCCGCCACCTGTGATTTCCCGATCGGCGGCTTGCACCGTTTCGCCCGACAGATAAGCGCTAGCGACATCTTCAATGTAGCCACCCTGATAGCCATCGGCGGGCCAGTCAGGGTGGTCGGGGTCTTTTCCCAGCGCGCGGGCCTGCACCGACAGCGCCAGATTGTTGATCTGCTGGCCTGCATCGTTGTAGTAGAACTCGCGTTGTACAGACCACCCCGTGGCTTCCAGCAATCTGCCCAGCGAGTCACCAATGGCTGCGCCTCGCCCGTGGCCCACGTGGAGGGGTCCTGTTGGATTGGCGGACACGAATTCCACCTGCACCCGCCGGCCACCGCCGGTATCAGTCCGCCCGTATGCCGCGCCGCTCTCGAGAACGGTGCGTACGACCTCGGTATGGTGGCCGGGGTTAATAAAAAAGTTGATGAAGCCGGGTCCGGCGATGTCGCAGCGGTCAATCAATGCGTTTGCGGGAAGCGCCGCGATCAGCTGGGAGGCGAGCTCCCGGGGCACCATACCCGCGCGCTTGGCCATCACCATGGCAATGTTGCAAGACAGATCACCATGACTCGGATCTTTCGGGCGATCGATCTGCGGTGCCGACTCGGGCATTTCAGCCAGCGCGCCATCTGATACAAGTTGTTCCAGCGCCTCGCTAATGAGCGCAGCCAGTTCGGGTTTCATGGTCATCCTGTCAGGTAGGTCTGTGAAGCTAACAACACAAACTGAGTGGCTATTATCACCAACCGGCGGGCGTCGCTCCAGCGCAGGAAGTCACAAGCTTTCGTAGGGGTCGATATCCACCGACCAGCTCAAGCGGTGAGAGTGTCGGGCTGCCTCCGCCGCGGCAATCAGATCCGTCATGACTTTTGCCAGCATCGAGCGACTCCCCGCAGAGATGACTAATTGCGAGCGATAGCGATTTTTCCGTCGTGCCATCGCGGCGGACAGTGGGCCGATGATTTGTGCCCCCTGGGGTGCGGTGATACTGGTTCTGATCTGCGAGAGGAATCCCAGCCCTTCCTGCCGATCCTGACTGTCGCAGCGAATCACACCAAGCGCGCCGTGGGGTGGCAGGCCTGCTTGAATCCGGTGATTGAGCAAGGCGGGCAAGGCCGTGTGGTAAGGCTGATCGAGTTGTTGCATCAGCGGGTGGTCGGGATGTCGCGTTTGAATCAGCACCTCACCCGGGGTCTCGTCTCGCCCGGCACGACCACTCACCTGTGTCAGCAGCTGTAATAGCCGCTCTTCACCGCGAAAGTCGGGACTGAACAGCAGCGCGTCAGCGTCGACAACGGCCACCAACGTGACGTGAGGGAAATGGTGGCCCTTACTCAACATTTGCGTGCCGATCATCAGTACCGGGTCTCCACCCGCCAGTTGCTCAATCAGGTCGGGCATCGCCTGGCGGCCAGTCATGGTGTCGCTGTCGACGCGAATCACCGGGAAATCAGCAAAGCGCTCGGCGAGAAACGTCTCGGTCTGTTGGGTGCCGACGCCAGTACCGACGAGTCGGCGACTCTGGCACCGAGGGCACTGCCGGGGCAGCGCTGAGCGCCGACCGCAATGATGGCAATGCAATCCCGGTGGCGTTTTGTGTAGCGTCATGCGCGCATCGCAGTCAGAGCAGTCACCGCTCCAGCCACAATCGTGACAGAGCAGCGCATTGGCGAAGCCGCGGCGGTTGAGAAATACCAGCACCTGATGCCGCCGGCCCAGTGCTGCTTCGATCTTGTGCAGTAGCTCCGGTGACAGGCCCGCAGAGAGTTCGAGTCCAGAAATATCAATCTGTCGCAGCGTGGGCAGTGTCCCCGCACCCGCCCGTTGCGTCAGTGAATGGCGCTGGAAGCGACCCAGCTCAGCGTTGTGCCAACTTTCGAGGCTGGGTGTGGCGCTGCCGAGCACGACCGGGCACTGCTCCAGTTGCGCGCGCTTAATCGCCACATCTCGCGCCGAATACCGAAAGCCATCTTGTTGCACATACGCCGCGTCATGTTCCTCGTCGACAATGATCAAGCCGGGGCTCAACAAGGGGACAAAGACTGAGGACCGGGTGCCGAGGATTACCGCTGCGCGGCCCCGGCGTGCAGATGTCCAGGCGCGGTCGCGTTCTGCGTCGCCCATTCCTGAATGCAGTGCGATAACCGGTGCCTCGAACCGTGCTTCGAATCGCGCCAGCGTCTGCGGTGTCAGGGCGATCTCGGGGAGTAGCACCAGTGCCTGCCGGCCCCGGTTGAGACAGTCGGCAACACTCTGCAGGTAGACCTCTGTCTTGCCGCTACCGGTCACGCCGTAGAGCAAATGCACCGAAAAAGCCCCTGCTGCTGCCACGATCTGATCGATTGCGGTCTGTTGCTCCGCGTTGGCTGGTAGTGGCGGAGATCGGGTTTGCCAGGTAGCTTCAGTTGTCAGTTCACAGCCTTCGACGAGCGCATGGTCTTTGAGCGCCTTGATAACAGCAGAGCTGAATCCCTCGGCCTTGAGTTCGGTTTCGGGCCGCGAACCCAATTTCAGTCGGGAGACCAGCGCCGCTTGTTTGGGCGCGCGATGAGGCGCGCCATCCGGCAGGCCCTGACCGCGGGCAGTCAGCCGGATCCCTGTCTCGGTCAGCGCGCGCTCGGGTTGGCCGCGACGCTCGCGAGGGGACAAGCCTAAGGGCAGTACCTCGCCCAGCGGGTGCTGATAGTAGTCAGCGGCCCAAGAAAGTAGCGCCCGCTGCTTTTCGGTGAAGAGCGGTTGCGCGTCCAGTAGCGCGGTTGCAGCCTTGAGCTTCGCCGGCGCCACCGGAGATTCTGACGTGATTGAGAGGATGACGGCGGTGACACTGCGCTTGCCGAAAGGGACGGTGACGCGCGCGCCGGGCTTGGCTGCAGCGTGACAGCCTTCCGGCGGGAGGTAATCGAAAGCGCGGCGCAAGGGGGAAGGCACCGCGCAACGCCAGATCGCAGGTTTGAGGGGGCTGTTCGCTGTATTTTGGCTCAAGGGCTGCTCGGCGCGCTGGCTTACCAGCCCAGTGTACTAAAGCCCGTGAGCGGGCGTATTCCATGTTGCTATCGGGGCGGGCTCTGGTATGATCCGCGCTCTTTTTCGCATGACAGATGCTGACGGAGGTTGGCATGAAACCAGACATTCACCCCGAGTATCGTGACGTTCTGTTCCACGACACCTCATCGGACACCTACTTTGTCGTGGGTTCGACGGTGCAGACCAGTGAGACGAAAGAGCACGAGGGACAAACTTATCCTTATATGATTCTGGACATCTCCAGTGCTTCTCACCCTTTTTACACGGGCAAGCAGAAGGTGGCCCAGAGCGATGGCCGCGTGGCTCGCTTTAATAAGCGTTTCGGTGGCCGAAGCCTTAAAAATTAGGCATTGATTCAGCAAAAACGCCGGCCGACGCCGGCGTTTTTTTTGCCTCAAAAAATTTGTTCGAGATTTTCCGTATCGATGGCGCCACCGGAGTTGGTGTCCCAGTCCGGGAGAGATTCCTCAAGAAAGTACTCCATCACACTGCCCTCAGGTTGCCCCCGCACCCGCAGGCCGGACGCCCGGTCTACACGGAGTCGGACAATGCCGGGCGGCATGGGTGGTGCCGGTCGCGCGGGAGGCAGTGCCTGGCGCATGTAGTCGATCCAGATAGGCAGTGCGGCGGTGCCCCCAAACTCGCGACGCCCTAGGGGCCCGTAGTCATCAAAGCCCACCCAAGCCGTTGTAATCAGGTCGCGATTGAAACCTGAGAACCACGCATCCCTCGGTCCATTGGTGGTGCCCGTCTTGCCGGAAATGTCCTGCCTCTCAAGCACCCGCGCGCGACGCCCCGTGCCGCGCTGAATCGCATCGTTAAGGAAAGAGGAAATGATGAAGGCGACCCGGGGATCCATGACCCGTTCGGCTGCGCGCACCTCGGGCACTGCCGTGCCCAATATATCTTCCATCCGCATTTCTTCGCCCTCGCTACCCTCGGCATAGGCGCATTCGGCACACGCCACCAGTGGGTCGGCGGCGTAAACGATCTCTCCTTTCGCGTTTTCAATGCGCTCAATCAGCCAAGGTTCCACCTTGAAGCCTTCATTGGCCAAAATGGCATAGCCCGTGGCAATCTCAAGTGGGGTATAGGTATGGGTGCCAAGGGCGAGCGTCAGATTCGCCGGTATGTCTTCAGTATCAAACCCCAGGCTCTCCACGTACCGGATGAAAGGCCGCACGCCGACGCGTTGCAGCACCCTGATCGAGACCAGATTGCGTGAGAAGGTCAGTGCTTCGCGCAGTCGCG
>ERZ802830.3123-NODE-3123-length-14348-cov-5.82243_pt1 | contig 14348 bp, 4 predicted proteins | sample MGYA00345654_ERZ802830 | MGnify/ENA primary metagenome ERZ802830 (study PRJEB30503, sample SAMEA104212375) | marine metagenome | biome: Westerlies Biome; feature: [SRF] surface water layer (ENVO:00010504) within the epipelagic zone...; material: water... | reverse complement strand
CTCAGCCATAGATTTATGGACTATATTCAGGGTTCTGATGCCTGGTCTGCTTGGGAGCAAAAAAGAACTGGAGGCTGAATTACAAAAAGATTCCCCCAAGACCTTTGGTTTAATCAGACGGCAAATTGCTCCCTTTATTATTCGCAGGATGAAACAGGATGTGGCCAAAGAACTTCCTCCAAAAATTCAGGCAGAAGTACCATGCATTCTTAATCAAGAGCAGAAAAAAGCCTACAAGATACTTGTTGAGCAGGGAATCTTAGATCATGGAGAAAACTTGAATGAAGCGGTCAAGAATTCCCCCATTCATGTGTTTTCTTTGCTCACTCGTCTAAGACAAACATGTTGTGACTTACGACTATTGCCCAATCATAAAGAAATTACAGAAAATGGGGCCAAAGGGACTCTGCTAATTCAAAAGCTTAATGACCTTTCAAAGAATGGTTCCAAAGCTATCGTCTTCAGTCAATTCACATCCTTTTTATCGATCATCGAAAAAAGTATAATATCAGAAGTTCCAGATTTAGAGGTATATAAATTAACAGGAGCAACAAGGGATCGGATCAAACCAGTAAAAACATTTCAGGAAACTGAGAAACCTGCGGTCATATTGGCATCCCTGAAGGCTGCCGGATTGGGAGTTACCCTGACTGCAGCTGATTATGTTTTCTTAATGGATCCTTGGTGGAATCCAGCAGTAGAAGAACAAGCGATTGATCGTGCTCACCGAATTGGACGATCCAAACCAATATGTATCTATAGATTTATCGCGAAAGGCACAATTGAAGAACGAGTCAGAGAACTACAACAAGAGAAAAAAGAAACCTTTGAACAAATTGTCGGAGATCTTGATAAACCTAGCCGATTGCTTAATCAATTTTCCAGTTTGGAAGACTTGATTAAGTTTGATGAAACTTAACAGTCTTCTAAATCACTGCTTGCAGTCGTTTCCAAATTTTTCTTACGAAACCTGCGAATGAAGTTGCATCCTGGAAGTAAGAGCAAACCGGTAACCATAAAATAAGTCGAAGGTTCAGGAACAGCAGAATACTGAAGGTAGAAACTTTTATCCGAAGTGTTGTAATAAACACTCCAATCTCCATAATAAAAATCATTTACTCCAGCCCAGTTGTCGCTGTTTATGTTAAATCCATTAACTACTCTTGATGAGCCTGGAGCATTATTCCATCCTGAACCAGTTCCAGTATGTTGCATAAACTTAAAGCCAGATGCACCGGTTTTTGTGGTGCCTACACCATAGTCCCCACTCGGGCTGCCAGCACTACCATTTGCAGCTAGGCTGTAAATATTAACATCGAAACTACCGGCTCCACTTTCTGCAAAATCAAGAGTGTCAAACTTTAGAACATCCCAATCGGATCCATCCGCATTGTTCCCAGCAAAATCCCTAATTTCCCAGTCAAAAACCCCACCATTCTTGAGTCCAATCTTATCGATTTGAATCGTGCCGATGCTCTGAGTGACATCATCTGAACCTGAATTATTGTGATTTCCTGCAACAACCTGAAAATCTGAAGTACCGTTACTCATAGATGATGCATGGGCAATACCTGGACTCAATACATTAATTTGTCCGGTTCCAGAACCGATATCAATTTGCGTTCCGCTACCATTATCGATCACGCCAGCAGAATTTCCAACCCCTCCTCCAATAACGCTCTTTTTATCAGTATTGTTAGATGACTGCTCACCGCGAATTAAATTAGTAACTGTTGTTCCAGCACCGATAGAAAGTTTACCATGTTCTATGGTTGTGGTTCCAGTTCCAAGTGCGTCACTATGTCCAGCAACTAAAATGCCACCGTCTTTAGTACCGCCTCCATCAGCAATGGTCACTCCACCGCTAAAAGTATTATCCCCTGATAAAGTTAATTTCCCACTCCCTGTTTTCTTAAGGTTGGCAGCACCGGAAACTACTCCCGAAAATTCCTGATGTTTCCCAAATCCTGTAGCCTCTCCTCCCCCAACACTAATAGTATTTGTACCGGATCCACTTAAAGTGACGCCCCCACTTAGAGTTTGCTTGGCGCTTGTGTTGGCTAGTCCAATAATTATTGTCTGCGAAGAATTAGAAGTATTATCAAGCTTCAAAGTGCCGGTTCCTGTGAAATATTCGAACTGTTGATTGTTGGAACTAGACTTAAGGGTTAAAGTTCCTTCCCCAATCGTTACTTTACTGTCCGTATCACTGATTAAACTGACTGCACCAGTTAATATCTGTTCGCCGGTTCCGACTTTAAGCAACTCGAGTCCTCCAGATGCTCCTGTGTCAATAATATCACCTGTGAGGGTGTATGTGTTTGAAGTTGTTCCAACTCCGTTTGAATTAATGGTGAGAATATTATCCGAACCTCCTGTGATGTCGTTACTTCCATTATGTCCACTTAAAACTATATCCTTGTTAGCACTAGAAATGTTTAAGCTACTTGAGTTGTCCAAATACGCGATCGATGTTTTAAAATCATCGCTGTGTAAGGCACCAGCTGATCCATGACTGCTCACAGCTGTGTCATCCACTTTTGCAGTGTAAGTTCCTGAACTACCGTAACTTGTATTATCAAACTCGAAGACTAGGTTACTATTCAAATTACTTGGGGTAGAGGAATCGTGCAAAAACATTTCTAAATCGCTGTTGGAACCCGGCCATGTCCAATTTGTATTCATGATGGTATTGTAACGAGTAGTTCCACTTGATTTCGAATTTGAATCATAGAAACGAATACCGAGCTTGGTACTCGAAGTAAGAATAGCTAAGTGATCAACAAGTAGATTTGGCGTATCAGTACCATCTCCTAGCTTGTAATTATTATTTGCTGCAGCAACATTGTTGTGAAGCACATCATTTTCCCATGCAGAAGAACCTCCATCATATACGAATTGTGAATTAAAGGAAATTTCTCCCGCATCAACAACTTGATTAGGGGAACTTGTGCCCGTCCCCCAATCTTGTCCAATATATGTTTCAGATGTCAAAGCGATCCATGTTCCCTGGAAAAGATTTGTCGATGGTGTATCAACATTTCCACCTGTTCCACCTGCTGCACCGTCCGAACCTAGTGCACTTGCAAAAAAGCCAAGTTCAACGAGGTCTCCTTTCGACCAAGTAGCGTTAGGACCACCAGTCGAATTGACAAGGGCAGTCCCTCCAAAGTCTTGTAAAAGTTGATTTGAAGAAGGGTTACTTGGCCAAGGACTGTTGATTGGGTCATAAAGTGGAGTGTCTGGTCCTTTATGTGTTCCCCATTTAATCGTTCGTGTATCAAGTTGCCCCATACTGTATGAGTAGAGTAAGAATAAAGATAGAAATATTCTAAGAGGCAAAGGCACAATATACATATTCCACCTTGTTCATTTTTAGTCAATAACTAATCAATATTCCTTTATTCTCACCCTGTAATTTCAATTTTTCGACCAACAAAACAAAAGAGAATATTTCTTGCTAAATCACTAATAAAGCTTCTATATTAGTGTATCTGCCCAAAGATTTCAACAAGCCAATTTCACCACTCGTCTAACATGCTTGTGGCATCAAGTCCTTGTTCCCTTTTTTGCCCCCTTTTACTAAAAATCTTGTGCCCGGCTCTGAAAGTTTTATTTGGTTCACTTTTTTTATTCGCCTTAACAGGGGTTGAAGGTGCAAGACAACAACAAATTGTAATACACTGTTCAAGTCAGACAATTGTCAACCACTCAGACTTGTTGCGAAACAGTCAAAATGAGCCACTCAGTGCTGGCTTTCAAAGGAATGGGGACGGACACCTGATCTCACTGGGTTATTACAGCCAAGCAGATGATTCTTCGATCAGTAACCACTTTAAGGGCAATTGGATACCTCTAACTGAAGGTACGCGTATCGGTGACTCCAGCACAGGTTATGGATTTGGAGATGGGATGTTTTCTTTTACCACATCCTTTACTCTCAATAGCGAAATTGTAAATATTTTTCCCACTGAACCTGCTTTCTTTCAACTTACTGCCCCCCACCCGATCACCAATGTGCTACCCGGTCCGGGAAAGCCCCTGTGCATTCGATTTTACGACAACAGCGAAATTTCTAAAACAACCAAATACAACGCAGTGACTGGTGCTAATTGGCTGTGGCCTACTTTCTCAGGCGGAATCCCAGAAAACCTTTACCTAAAGATTGCAAACGGTACCCCACCACCAAGATCTAATTGGCTGTATGGAAACACGCTTCAATATCCCGCTGATTCATTCAGAACCATTGAACCAGCCGAATATGTGCCGAATCTTTATTCTTTACATGTTACTCATAATGATGGGGGGACAGTAAATGATGTCAATGCAAGCTATCCAGAAGATTCCACTGTGAACCTTACTGCAAGTCCCAACCCTCACATGGAATTTGTAGGTTGGTTGGGAGATGGAGTCAGTGATCCCTTATTTCCTATGACTGCCGTGTTCATGACAAAAGATCGAAATATTACTGCCATATTTAGACCAAAGCTTTATGAACTTGATGTCACATTTTCTGGTGTAGGAGATATCTCAGGTTCCGGACAATATGCACATGGAACAACAGTCCCAATAACTGCAACTCCATCTTTGGGATACGAATTTTCTCACTGGGAAGGTTTTGGTATTGATGCCAACACCACTTCTACCACATTGCAAATTTCTCAAGACCAGAGCATCAAAGCGGTATTTCTGCCCAAGCAACACACATTCGTGGTCAGTACAAATAATGCCTCGCATGGAACAACCCAAATTATTCAATCCCCCCCCTATCGTACTGGTGGAGTTTATGATATTATTGCTCAACCAAGCTCAGGTCACATTTTCTCCCACTGGTCAAGCACGAATGGTGCTAGGTATATGCTTGATTCAAACACTTCAAATACCACTAAAGTACGTTTATCTGACGACGCTCTTTTCTTCGCTAATTTTGTAGAAATTCAATACAACCTTGAAATTTTGATGGGAGATGGTGGCAACAGCGTAACTCCCCCAAGCGGTAATTTTGGAGTCAATCAATCAATTCCTGTCACCGCTACTCCATTGGATGGATATGAATTTACTAAATGGCATGATCCTTCCGGATTAATCGACGATCCATATTTATCTTCAAGTAATATTCAGATGAGTCGGGCAAGCGGAAATTCATTCGTAAAAGCGATCTTCAATAGAAAACATTATGATGTAGTCATTTCATCAGGCGTGGGGGGGAATGTTATTTTTAATCCCCCAAATGGACCTTGGATCCATTTTGGAATTTATTCAATACAAGCAGTGCCAAATCCTGGTTATCAATTTGTATCGTGGACAGGCAATCAAGATTCAATTGATTCTCTCCTACTGAGTAACGATCAATCTGCAAATCAAATTTCAGTTACCGGAGATATTGGATTGAATGCCCATTTTACACCTGAAAGTTATACCGTTTCTGTTTCTAGTGGCACAGGGGGCAGTGCTACCGGAAGTGGCGTATTCTCAGTCGGGGACAATCCATCCATTGAGGCAACCCCTTTGAATGGATGGGAATTCTCTCACTGGGATGGAAACGAAACCCACCTTACCTTACTCACATCCACAACTTCACCTTCTACTTTCCTTACTTTAACGGAGGCTCCACCAGTCATAGACTTTGAAGCTGTTTTTAAAAGACCAGATTTTGAAATTAGCGTTAGCGTAGCTGGTGGAGGTGAGGTTAATGGTCAAACAAATCAAATTTACTTTGTCGAGGCTGGCACAGATTTTAGTTTGCAGGCTTCTCCACTCAAGGGATGGAGTTTTTCTCGTTGGTTTGGTATAGAAAATAACTCTTCTTCTCAACCGAGCCTAAGCTTTACAGCAAGCTCGAATGTAAGCATAACGGCAGACTTCACCCTGAAAAATTATTTGCTAACAATTAGCCAGACTTCTGGTGGGGAAGCCAATGGGACTGGAACTTACAACTACAATGAAAACATAGGCATTTCCGCGATTCCCAAAAGTGGATACAAATTTGAGAAATGGACAGGCGATATCCAATATCTCAATTCAGTTTCCAACAACCCCGCAATCGTGACAATGCCGGATTCCAATATTTCCCTAACTCCTGTTTTTGAAATGATTCCAATCAATATAACTGTTACTGTTACTGGAAGTGGCAATGTGCAAGGAGAGGGACAATACAACCCACAAGAAACTTTCACTCTCTCGGCAGTGGGTAATTCAGCAAATGATAGTGCGCCTAGAGGCTTTGGCTTGCTCAAATGGTCCTGGAACGATGCAAGCGGCAACACCATAACCAGCACTGAGAATCCGCTGGTTATTTCTTCAAGCCAAGATCTTTTTATAAATGCAGAATTTTATCCAATCCCTCCCGATGAAATCAACTTAAACCTTGCAAACTCACCTTCTGGGGCGGGCATAATCTTTGACGACCCAGATCAAAGGATTTGGAATATTGATACTGACACTATCGACCGCAACATCTCTGTCATTCCACAGGCTGGCTTTTCATTTATCGGCTGGAGTGTTAGTCCGAGTACAACATTACTTCCTCATTGGCAAGCTCCCCAAATTATTGCTGGTCCTGAAACCGACTCAAACCTAACCGCACATTACAAGCCACTACTCCATAAATTTGGCGTCAGTTTCAACAGTGATTTCGGAAATGTGTCATCCTTCCAAAATCAGTATAATCACGGTGAAACATTTACACTAACAGCCGAGCCCAAAGAACACTTCGTATTTCAGGGATGGGAAATATCAAAGACAAATAATTTCGCTATAACATCTAAGGCTTCCTCCGTTAAATCTGAGATTAATGTTTTGTATGCCGATGACTCAGAAACGCCAGATCTTATTCTTGCCAGAGGTCACACATACAGTTTCGACACGAACCTCAATGTGGATACTAAATTTTACATAGCAACCTCTGCACTAGGCAACTCATCATATAATAACGAATACAGTTTAGGTGTATCGAACTCAAAGATTTCACAGGGATCATTGATATTCGAGGTTCCGCTGAATGCTCCAGATTCACTTTATTATGTATCATCCAACGAACAGCTTTACGGAGGGAGGATCAAAATTATTACTCTCAACCCTACGGAAATTATTGCTTTCCCCCAAGAACTCCAAACTTCTCCCACTTCTCTTCTAGATTTAGATTTGATTGCTCATTTTCAACCAGAACAGTTCAATGTTAGCATCTCTGCGGGTAATGGTGGAATTGTTGATGAAGTATCCTCTACTTTTGAACACCAAGACATCATTCAACTCAAAGCTACTGCAAATGCACATTATAATTTTGTTAGATGGGAAGGTAGCGATTACATTGCCAATTCAACATCTCCAGAAAGCCAACTTGTCGTAAAGGAATCTTCAAATATACAAGCAGTTTTCACCCCTGTGCTCTACCCCCTTACCATCTCCGCCAATCCCGAAGGAGCGGTTACTTTTACAACCACTAACAACCAACTAAATTTTCCTTTTGGTACAGTCGTTGAAATTATCGCAAACCTCAAACCAGGATACCAGTTTTTAGAATGGACAGGCGAAGTACAAAATCCAAATTCAAGCACTACTAAAGTAACAATTGACGGACCCAAATCAGTACTAGCTAAAATAGCCACCAAACCAGTCAATATAGCACTTTCTACCACTACACATGACTATTTAGGCAAAGAAAGTGCTTCTTTGGTAGGTGGATCGATTATCGGACCAACCATAACACAGCAAAATCAAAGAGTTGGATTTACAGCTTCGCCGAAGGACGGGTTTAATTTTATTGGATGGTACGATAGTGCTAACCGAATCCTTTCCACTAGCAAAATTTCTTATTTTGAATTTGTTAATGATAGTTCATTGCAAGCAAAATTTGAACAGCAATCTTTTAAGTTATCAGTGGATGTCCAACCAAAGTATTTTGGCACACTTGAGTGGAATGGTGAAGTTTCGTTAGAAGATATAAACACCACCCTTCCTTATGGGTTCTTGGTGGATATTAAAGCAGACATATTGAATGAAAACCGCTTTGAAAAATGGGACATTAGTTCAAATCTAGATGCTGAAGTAAAGGGTAGTTCCATCACTTTTGCTTTAAACGATGACACCTATCTATCTGCTGATTTCCTACCCGCACAATTGCCTCACCTTTCTATTCAAGTGAACCCCGAAAACGCAGGGAAAGTCGTGGGTCAGGGGAAGAAAAGTCAAACCGATCAACATTATATATTCGCAACGCCCAATGCTGGTTTCTCTTTCGAAAAGTGGCAGGGAGCAGGCATCACCGATCCTCTTTCCCCAAACACGACAATTTCCTTTGATCAGAACAACACCATTATTGCCAAGTTCAAGGAATTAGACGGATCTCCGGAAGATAACCATCCAAATGAATCATACACACTGGAAATCTATCCCTCCCATACCAATCATGGGCTCACTAATCCTACAGGAGCAAATGTCTTCACAAAAGGTAGTATCTCTATTTTGGCAAAATCAAAGCCCGGATATGTATTTTCTCACTGGGACGGAGAAGGGGTTGAAGATATTTTCGCATCTTCAACCTCAGTTCTTTTAAAGAAAAACACTTTACTTGCAGCAATATTCAAAACTGCAAGTAGTCAGCAAAAGAATATTAAAATCACAAAAACTATTGAAACATTAGATTACCTGGGTAATTTGACAAATGAAGGAAACATCGGCGGAAGAATTATTGGGGGTTCTTCATTTCTAAGCGATTATACTCCCACTTTTAAAGCTTATGCCAATGATGGATATGATTTCGTAAGATGGGAAAATGGATACCATCAAGTTCTTTCTACATCAGAGGAAATTTCTTATAATTCCCAATCTGACTTTCTCTTAAAAGGAATTTTTCAAAAAAAATCATACACCGTACGAATACTTGCACAACCTTCTGGAAATAATAAGGTTTCGTGGGAAGGATATGGAAGTGCATCTAGTCATGAAAACTTAGTTCCTCATGGTACCAAAATTTCTCTGACAGCTTTGAATAATGCAAACCACGAATTTCTAAATTGGAGCAGTGAAAATTTCACTGTGCAAAGACCTAAAGAACTCAACCTCAGCACTTCTATTATTTCGGATACATCGATTACGGCAGTTTATTTCCCCCTTAACCAAATTTCCCTCACCACAGAATCAGTTCCTGCAGGAGGTGGATGGGTTTTAGGTGGAGGTACTTTCTCTTACAATTCAAGTCATCCGATACATGCTAAACCAAATGGTGGATTTCGCTTTGTGAAGTGGGAGGGCTTACAAATTAACAGTTTGGAAACTCCCCAAACTACAATTGCCTTAGATCAAGACAGACATGTTAAAGCTATCTTTGAACCAGACTTGACTTACGACGGGGGTGATAATCCTTATACTCCTGGTTTGCATGTTGTTCAATTACAATCAGCCAATCCAACTTTCGGAAATGTGGTGGGATCAGGCGTTTATGGTAAAGGTTGGATAAATATTGAAGCGGTTCCCCTAGAGTTTTACTCATTTTCTCACTGGGAAGGAGCAAGAATAGCTTACCCGTACCAAGCCAAAACTAAAATACTTATTGAAGAAGATGTCTCAGCGACTGCTTTTTTCAAAAAGAAAGCACTGATTGTAGACTCCGTCCTCGATAATGTCGGATGGGCTACAAATCCATGGTTCGGATCTTATTGGAATGAACATTTCAAGAGATGGGCTTATCATTTAAATTTGGGATGGATTTATGCTCATGAAAATTCTATCTCTTCTTATTGGATTTGGATTAACCAGCTAAATGGATGGTATTGGGTTGAGAAAACATCCTTTCCTTACATGTTCGAAAGTAAAACAAAAAGTTGGGTATACCTTTCTTTAGAAACTTCAAAACCGAATGAAATACTTTTATACAAATTTTCAGAAAACTATTGGAGAAAATTTTAAAATTATCAGTTTTTACGAATTTGATTTGTTTCAATAAATTAAACACATATGGCAAACCACTATATTTGAATATAAAATCATTCATCAGCAACTTTCGTTGCTTAAAGCAGGTCTTTGAATCCATTTAGTGTAACTTGGCTATTATAATATTAAAATAATCACCTCATAGCAGTTACATAATTTCTTTCTTATTGAGATACAAATCAATGATTTTTTGTCTAGATAATGCAGAATGTAATACCTAAGAGTGTGTTCAATAGGTAATATACTTATTTGCAACTACACTGTTCTAATTGAGCAACTTGGAAATTAAAACATACGAATTAAAAGTACAAACTTTCCAAGATTCGAAGTGTTCTCGACTGTTTGAAATTAATTTTATAAAGGATTTATTCGAAAGGATTTAGGCTTTCTATGTAAGATTTATCTCCGGATAACGAATTTCTTTGAATTAAAAGTCCAGTTGAGGCCCCGAGAATTTCATTATCTCTGGGATTATCATCTTGGTATCGCCATCCGCCACCTGAAATAATGGTATGTGGTGTGCTAATGTAACCAGAACCATTTGTGCTAACTGTAATTGCACCAGTCGTGCTTATAGTTCCAGTGGCATTTGAATCGGAAATACCATTACCACCGACGCAATAGAATCTTGCAGGTGCACTGTATCCAGTGCCTATATTACCAATCTTCCAAACAGGGCTACCTTCGTCACTTTTAAAATTAACATCTCTCTGTTTATCAAGAACAATAAAGGAACTCCCACTCTTTACGATTTCATGGGAACCATTTAAATTTGAATCGACTATCGAACCACGTGCAGCACTCGAAGCAAGTTGTGAAAATTGAGTAACTGAAGTGACTTGAGCACCTGTAGACGCATTGATTTCATTAAGGTTATCTTCGTAGAGCAGATATCCCTGTAATCCATCCAAAACAACAGTAAATCCTTTAAGATCAGTTGTATTTGCACCAGTAATTGTAAGTTTACTGTAACTCGTATCACTTTGCCCAGTTTGTCCGTTTTCATTGCAACTATCAATTGCGGTTACGGTGCCTGAATCAATTAAGAAATCATCACTAGTCATTGTTGTTGCGTTACCATCGCTTCCATCAAGGGGTCTTCTCGATCCTAATATATGCATAGAGGTGACTGCCGTGTTACCGGCACTTTCTTTGTAGTAAAATTGCTTCCAAACAGCTCCTTCTAAAAGAGTTACTACATCACCCTCTCCACTGCTAACTTCTCTTGCACGAAAAAGCGTAGCATTTCCGTCGTGGGTGGTGATGGCAGTGGATGGAATAAGCTCCGCGAGTAACATGTCTGCTCCATATGGATTCTTTGCAAGAATTTGATTTCCACTTTTGGGCAGAAAAAGACTTTTATCAGTTGTTTCAATTTCCCCTTCAAATTCCAAGGTAACAGTTCCACTTGTTCGCTTGGCTATGAGAAAGGCTTCATCAGGATAGACAACCGTATGATTAAGAATACCTGCTACAGTACTGTCTTTGGCGTACCAACCCCTACCATAATTAAGATGCTGAGCGGATGTGCCTAGAAAGAAATAAGGGTGATAACCACCGTAAATAACATCCCAAACATAAATCCAGTCAGCGTTTGCAGGAAGACCATAAGACCAATTGCTTGGTAACTCCGAAAAATCTGTTCCAAACAGGCTGCCAAGTGTAGTGGCAGGAATAACTACTATTTGAGTTCCAACTGGAAAATATGTTGACACATTCGAGGACTCACTTTCAGCTTTTCTCGATAAGTCGATTTGGAGCCTGGTTCTGTTATTATCCTCAATAAGGAAGACTCTTCCGTTATATGGATTGTTACTATCAGTAATTTTTACAAAATGAGGCCCTGCAATCACCTTAACCTTAGGAGTGCTAGTATAACCATCACCCGCATTCACAACCGTTAAACCAGTCAGTTTACCAACTCCATCGAGAGTCGCATTGACTTCGGCACTAGTATTGCAATCCGCATCATAAAGTACCACTTCGGGTGGGTAAAGAGGGTTAAACTTGGGTTTATTCGAATTCCAAGTGCCAGGTTGCCATGTTACTGAAGGACTGCTCACCGCTCCACTTGAAATGCTGACTGACATTTCAGGCGTTTGCACCCCTGGTACAAATACACTGTCCCCATGAAAAGGATATGAGATTGAACCTGAAGAATTTGTTTCATAATCAAATAAAAGGTAGCGATTGGAGTCAACTGTACTGGCTACAGTACCAGAATAAACAGAATCTTCCGAAACAGGTGCACTGGCAATGTAATAGGTGGGGTTTGTGCTATTACCTCCTTCGACAACAAAACTCGTAGATCCGACTAATCCAAATCCAAAACTGGGTAGTAAAAATAAACAAACCGCCAAAAATCCATGGTGGGCTAAGAAAGAAAAGTGAAACATTTTCATAATAATCATAGGACGGGCTGTTGGGCGTTAGCAGAAATTTAGTTTATATTACACGACAATGTTAATATTTTTCAAAGAAAAATTTACCGTTATCTTTAATGTGCCCGAAGAAAGCATTTTATTCTTTCTAATACTATTAATAATCATACACTTAGGGAATTGATCGCATTGTAAATAAGATTGATAAAAATAAGAAAAATAGGTTTGGAATCCACCATGCCAAATAACTCCAAATGTGATTTTCAAAAAAATTAGCCCCAATCGTACCAATGACATAAAAAGATACACAAATAACAATTCCAAAAAACAAATTAAGAATACCCTCTTTTCTCCCCAAAATAATGGATGTTGGCAGAACCAATAGAGTTATGAAAAAGGGAGCTGCTCCAACCGCTGCATTTTTATGCAATATTGATCTTGCCAAGATTCTTTGTCTCATATTTTTCGAATCCATAGACTTGTTATATAATTCAATAAAACCAAGTCTTTTAAAATTCTTTTTTTTCCCTTCTCCTATTTTTAAAACTAGTGGTTGGTTCCAGTGCGAAACTTTAAGAAAAAGATCAGACCCACCCCGAAAGAAATTATCGTGTGAATGAACAGGTTCCAAATCGACTTGATGCAAATCGAGGGTTAAAAAGCCTTTTTCAATTGATTTTGTAACAAAGGTCTGCCCTGAATTAATGACCATTAGAATGCGGTTTTGGTGATCAAAAAAAGTAATCCTTAGGTTCTTCCAGAATTCTTCTGAAAATTCGCTCACTGAAAGCGTGACGCGATTAACCTCTCCCGCCTCCTTATCTAAGAGCGAACTAAAGCTTTTTTTCATTTGGTCATCAGTATTTTGATCAATCGGAAAAGAGACTTCGCCTTCCTCCACCAATAAATGCGATAGGTTTTCCCACAAAACTTGTTCTCTTAATTTATCGAACTCTGCACGATTAACCGGTCCCCACTCTAAAGTGGCAAACATTCCAAACATGGACAAAACGCATGAGTAAGCGTAAATTGGCAAAGCCAACGACACCGAGCTTACCCCTAAAGATTTAACTGCTACAACTTCACGGTGAGATGCCCATCTTCCCACTAATAAAGCTAAGGCAATCGTGTAACCAAATGGTATAGCCATCGAGATTGCATAAGGTAAGAGTAAAAGCGTGAGATCTAGTATTACAGTAGAATTCTGCTCAAAAGCCTTAAAGAAGACATCTTCATATCGGGTCAGGTTTCCGTAAAGAAGCAGGACAGTAAGAATTGTTACGGAGATAAAAGTTGCTTTAACAAGTTCCCATAAAATGTGCCGACTTAACATAATGCTACACATTACAATTTAAGCTTTTCTAAATCTGCAGGGACATCCACACCGATTGTACCAGAAGATACAATCGAAACAGCGATAGACTCCCCCATTTCCAATGCACGAAGTTGCTCAAGTTTTTCAAGTTTTTCTAATTCTCCTTGAGCTGATTGAGTAAATTTTTTCAAAAAAGCTGCGGTATATCCATATAAACCTAAATGTTTAAGAGGGAGCACTCCACTATCAGAAAAATCATCAAGTCCTCTAGAGTCTCTACATGCGGGAATTGGTAAGCGAGAAAAATAAAGAGCAAAACCTTCTTGGTCTAAAACTACCTTAACTTGGTTTTTGTCCTCAAAGTCTATCTTTTCATGAAATGGCGTGGCTAGAGTGGTCATTGAGGCTTTGCCTTGCTTGAGTCCTTCTACCAATGCGAGAATGTGCTCTCGTTGAACCATTGGTTCGTCTGCCTGTATATTTAAGATTTCAGATTTAGATAATTTTAGGTTAGCCTGGGCAATCCGATCTGTACCAGAGGATAAATTCGGATCAGTTCGTATTGTTTCAAAACCGTATTCAACGAGGACTTCTTCAAGCTCGACTCCATCGACTGCAAAAATAATTTCAAACTCACTGGCAACCTCTTTGAGTCTGTTTGCTGTATGAATTATTAGCGGTAGACCTTTAATTTCCTGTAGCAACTTCTTTGGAAAACGAAC
>ERZ802830.3122-NODE-3122-length-14355-cov-26.5688_pt1 | contig 14355 bp, 11 predicted proteins | sample MGYA00345654_ERZ802830 | MGnify/ENA primary metagenome ERZ802830 (study PRJEB30503, sample SAMEA104212375) | marine metagenome | biome: Westerlies Biome; feature: [SRF] surface water layer (ENVO:00010504) within the epipelagic zone...; material: water... | reverse complement strand
GGAATATATAAAAAAATAGTGATTTGATGGCAGAAAAACTAAATATTTTAAAATTTCCAGATCCAAGACTGAGAACAGTTGCTAAAAAAGTTGAAAAATTCGACAAAAGTCTAGAAATGCTTGCTAAAGATATGCTTCATACAATGTATGAAGATAATGGAATTGGTCTTGCGGCCACTCAAGTAAATAGACATATTCGCTTAATAGTTATGGATTTAAGTGAAGAAAGAAATGAACCAAGGGTTTTTGTTAACCCTGAATATAAAATATTAAATAATGAATCTCTTGCATCCTTTGAAGAAGGATGCCTTTCAGTACCGGGATTTACTGAAGAAATCATTAGACCGGATAAAATAGAGCTTAAATGGCAGGATTTATCCGGCAAATTACATGAAGATACACCAGACGGGCTCCTTACCATATGCATACAGCATGAAATAGATCATTTGGAAGGTAAGTTAATGGTTGATTATATAAGTCCTCTTAAACGCGATAGAATTAGGAAAAAGCTTTCAAAATAAGAAATAAGCAGTTTTTTATAGATTTTAAACGATTTTAAACGATTTTATGAATATTTTATTTGCTGGAACACCAGAACCATCAGCTAAACTGCTTCAGGCATTGGTTAAAAATAATAATATAAACATTATCGGCGTAATTACAAAACCAGATATTGCTCAAAATAGAGGTAAGAAAATTCAACAGTCTCAAGTATCTTTTGCTGCATCTGAAACAAATCTACCAATCTATAAGCCTGATAATTTAAATTCACTAGAATTTAGGCAAACTTTATTACAATTAGACTTTGATTTTTTGGTTGTTGCTGCATATGGAAAAATAATTCCAGATTGGATGTTGGAAAGTCCAAAGATTATGTCCATTAATGTTCATTACTCTCTTCTTCCAAAATACAGGGGAGCATCACCGATTCAGTCTTGTCTATTAAATGGTGATAAAAAAACTGGTATTACTTTTATCAAAATGAGTAATAAATTAGATGAGGGTGAATGTATTCAAAAATATGAAATTGAGGTGCATCCAGATCATAACAAAATAACGCTTGAAGATGAGCTATGTAATTTAGCTATAGAAAATATTTACAGTGTGTTATGCGATATTACTCAGAAGAATTTTACTTTATTAAAACAAGATAATAATGAATCCTCTTACTGTAAAAAAATTGATAAGAAAGATTCAATGATAAATTTTACAATGTCATCTGGTGAAATATATAACAAATTTAGAGCGTTTTACGAATGGCCGGGAATAAGTTTTGAGCATAAAGGAATAACAATAAAAATTAGAGAAATGTATGTAATGGGTGATAATAATTTTAATACCAACGATAATATTTTTAATTTTACTAACTTGGGTTTAATTATAAAAACAGTAGATAAAAACATAGTGATTACTCACTTACAGTTCCCAAATAAAAATATAATAACCTCAAAGGATGCTTTTAATGCTTATAAAGAATTCTTTGATGTCTAATTTAATTTACGTGATAGTCTTTTAATTAGATTAAAAGAGGTTTAATTTATCAAATATGAAAATTGTAATATTGGGTGCTGGAAGAATTGGTGGCAGCCTTGCAAGAAATTTATCAAATTCTAACTACGAAGTATGTGTGGTTGATGAGAATAAAAGCAGGCTATCGGAACTCGAAGATAGATTAGATATTATGACTGTTGAGGGTTCAGCTTCGCACCTTAAAACATTAAAAAAATCTAATCTTGATAAAGAGTCAATTATTTTAGCTGTTACATCAAACGATGAAGTAAATATTGTTGCATGCCAAATAGCTAAGAAATTTTTTCATGTAAAGAAAACTATATGTCGATTCAAAGATAATTCATACTTTGAGAATCTAGATATTTTTGGTGAAGGCGTAATTGATATACCAATTAGTCCTGAAGATGAAATAACTACGCATTTGAAAGAGTTAATTGATCATCCTGGAGCAAATCAAATTGAAAGTTTTGCTAATGGAAAGGTAAAGTTGGTTTCAGTAAAAGCAAAGAAGAAAGGCAAGCTTGTTGGAAGAGAGCTCAAAGGTATTAAAGAGGATATGCCTGATATTGATGCTTTTGTTGCTTCTATATATAGAAAAGGTAATCCATTTATACCTGCTGGGGACACTATTATTAAAGAAAACGATGAAATCTATTTTATATCATCTGAGTCTAATATAGGGCCTATTGTTGAAGAGTTTAGGGACCATGAAGACCAATATTCCAGAATTATGATTGCAGGAGGTGGTAAAGTTGGTTTTTCTTTGGCAAAAGGCATTGAGAAAGACTATAACGTCAAACTAATTGATTCTGATGGTGAGAGATGCAAGGTTTTATCAAAAGAATTAGAAAAAACAATTGTATTAAATGGCTCAGCAACAGATGAATCTCTATTAAAAAGTGAAAATATAGCTAATATAGACATATTTTGTGCTTTAACTGATGATGATGAGACAAATGTCATGTCGTCATTGCTCGCAAAGAAAATGGGCGCTAAGAAGACAATGATTATTCTCAATAATCCATCTTATCTAGGCCTTGTGCCAGGCTTTATAGATGTTTATATAGCTCCTTACAGGCTTACTGTTTCATCTGTTCTTCAAGATCTTAGAGAAAGTGATGTGGCTCAGGATGTAATATTAAAAGTAAATACAGGCGCAGAGGCTATTGAGGGCATTGTTCATGCTAACGAATTTACCTCTTCACTATTTGGAAAATCAATCAAAGAAATCCCTTTGCCTGAAGGGACAGCTATTGCTGCAATTATAAGACATGGTGAACTAATAATGCCTAGTTCAAGCGTTGAATTAACATTGAACGATCATTTGGTAGTATTTTTATCTGATAAAAATAATGTTAATGAAATAGAGGTTCTATTTAAATAAAAAAATGAATTTTAAGGCCTTATTGAAGCTATTTAGCATCTTGGTAATGTTTTTTAGTATTTCATTTATTGTGCCCATAATCACGTCTTTTATATATAAAGATGGGGCTTTATCTATTTTTGTTATAACCTTTTCAGTTGTTTTTATGGTCGGCTTTCTTGGATGGCTTATTTCTAAAAATAATACTGAAGAGATGACCCACAAAGATAGTTTCTTGGTTATAACACTTTTTTGGATAGTGTTGTCTTCTGCTGGCTCTATTCCTTTTATTCTTAGCGGAATGACATTTATTGATTCTTTTTTTGAATCAATGTCTGGAATAACTACAACTGGTGCAACTGTAATCCCAAATCTGAGCGTTCTTCCAGAATCTTTATTGTTATATAGACAGTTATTACAGTGGATGGGGGGCATGGGTTTAATAGTTTTAGCTATAGCTGTGATGCCACTCTTGGGCATTGGAGGAGGCCAACTTTATAAAACTGAGATACCTGGAGCCATGAATGACCAAAAGCTAACACCAAGAATTAAGGAAACAGCCCAAGCTTTATGGTTGATATACCTTTTACTTACAATTTTTTGTTCTGTCTTTTACTTTTTTGCTGGGATGAATGCATTTGATGCAATTTCTCATAGCTTAAGCACAGTCTCAATTGGTGGTTTTTCAACATATAACAACAGTATTGGGCATTTCGATAATGGGTTAATTGAAACGGTATGTATAATTTTTATGCTTTTATCAGCATTAAGCTTTACATTACATTATTTTGCTTTTTATATGAAAAAACCGCTCAAGTATTTACACGATCCAGAGCTTAGATTTTTTATATCTATAATGGCATGCATTTTCTTGTTATCTATTTTAATTAATTATTTTTCAAACTATGAGCAGGCTTCCATTAGAGAGCTGTTATTTCACTCTGTATCAATTGTAACAACTACTGGCTTCTCAATAGGAGATACAAATCAGTGGAACCCATCAATAGGATTCCTTTTTTTGATCGGTGCATTTATTGGCGCATGTTCTGGTTCGGTTGGAGGTGGTATCAAATCTTGGAGAGTATTAATTATGATTAATTACGCATATATTAATCTAAAAAAGATGATTCATCCTAATGCCGTTATATCATTAAAGATTGGAACAAAAAATGTTGAGAATGATGTTGCTGCATCTGTTTGGGGCTTCTTTTCTATATATGTACTCTCTTTTATTATTTTATTGTTAGGGCTTGTTGTAACCGGGCTTGATTTTCAATCAGCATTTTCTGCCATTGGGGCTTGTCTTAATAACCTTGGCCCAGGCCTTGGAGAAGTTGCTCAAACATATGCATCTGTAACTGCTACGGGCAAGGCAATATTGTCTTTCGCCATGATATTAGGGAGACTTGAAATATTCACATTATTGGTTTTATTTATGCCTATTTTTTGGCAAAAATAATCTTTAAATATCTTTGTATGGGTTCTCTCCCGACAAGAGTTTTTTATATCTTTTATATTCCCATGAGTAATCTTTTGGATTGATGTTGATTAAACTTTCAATACTTTTGTTGAGTGATAGTTTGTGCTTACTTTCATTATATATATCTTTTCTACAGGGTTTTATTGTTACTCCTAATTTATTATTTTCAAAAGAATTCAGGCAAATAAATACTGCTGGTTTCTGTGTCTTATGAACTAAAGATGAGGCCAGTGTTGTTGTATATGCATCTATATTAAATAGTTTTATATATTCCCCCATTCCTTCTTGTGGAACTTGATCGGCAGCTATACATATTGTTTTATTTGCCTTGTAAGCTTGAAAAATTTTTCGTACACCGGTCATTGTGGTCTCATATACATTGTTATTTTTACCCTCTCTTTGTTTTCTTACGAAACGATCGAGTTCTTTATTTTTAACTTTTTTGTAAAGAGTTGTTGTTTCACATTTTGTATTTATCCATTTAAGCAACATATCAACGCTTCTATTATGAACAGCAATTACGGCAACACCATTGCCCTCATCAATATATCTATTGAGGAGATAGTTGTTTTCAATTCTAAAAATATTTTTCCCAGAAATATGTATGGGTTTGCTCCACGACTTAATTGTTTCATGTCCACTCAAAATTGTTTCAATAAAACTTTCTTCAGCAAGTTGCTCAAGCTCAACCTGATCAAGATGTTTATATGCCATTTCTAAATTTCGTAACGTTACTTTATAAGCTGACGATGTTTTAAATATTTTAGTTTTACTTGTTAATGTAACTAGTTTTCTTAAAAAAGATGTTGGTATTAAAGATGCTATATAAAATAAAGACTTCATTCTGATTACTTATTCAGTGTTTGATATATAATCATAATTGATTTTTATTGTTATAGATTTAAATATTACTAAATTATTTATTTTATAAATTATTAGACATATGTTCCATTTTATGGATTAGGAGATTGTTTTGACTGCTAAATCAATGGATGAATTAGTTTCGTTATGTAAAAGAAGGGGTTTTATTTTTCAATCTGGTGAAATCTACGGCGGATTGCAAGGCATGTATGATTATGGGCCTTTGGGAGTAGAACTAAAAAATAATCTCAAGAATGCCTGGTGGTCATCTATGGTCTATGAAAATGATAATATTGAAGGCTTAGATGCTTCTATTTTGTCAAATCCTACAGTTTTAAAATATTCTGGACATGAAGATACTTTCTCAGACCCCATGGTTGACTGTAAAACATGTAAATCTAGGTTTAGAGAAGATCAACTGCCTGAAAACTGCAATAAAGGTAAGTGTGATTTTACAGAAGCACGTCAGTTTAATCTTATGTTTAAAACAAATGTAGGGCCAATAGATGATGGTTCATCGTTTGCATATTTAAGGCCTGAAACAGCACAACAGATATTTATAAATTTTAAAAATGTTATTGATTCTTCGTCTAAAACACTGCCCTTTGGTATTGCACAGATAGGTAAAGCATTTAGAAATGAAATAACTCCTAGAAATTTTATTTTTAGGGTTAGAGAATTTGAACAAATGGAGTTGGAGTTTTTTGTAAAGCCTGGAACTGACGAAGATTGGCATGAGAGATGGGTTAAGAAGAGGCTTGATTGGTGGGAAAAACAAGGTGTGCCAAAAGAAAATATAGAGCTCTATGATGTTCCTGAAGACGAGTTAGCGCATTACTCGAAGGGTACAATTGATATTATGTACAAATTTCCTCATGGTCTTGAAGAGCTTGAAGGCATAGCTAATAGAACAGATTTTGACTTAGGTTCGCACACAAAAAATCAAGATGAGCTGAATATATCAGCCAAAGTCATGCCAAATAATAATTCAAATACAAGATTGGCCATTCAAGACATAGAATCAAAGAAGTGGGTAGTACCCTATGTCATAGAGCCTTCAGCTGGTGTAGATAGAGGTATTTTGGCGATCATGAATGAGGCATATAACGTTGAAGATTTGGGTGAAGGAAAAGAAAGAATTGTCTTAAAACTTAAGCCTCACCTTTCTCCTGTTAAAGCTGCTGTAATACCATTGAAAAAAAATAATGATGACCTGGTTAATAAAGCTTCTGATTTAAAAAAGAGCTTACAAAGTTTAAATATAGGAAGAGTTGTTTTAGAAAATACAGGTAATATAGGTAAAGGCTATCGAAGACATGATGAAATTGGTACGCCCTTATGTATTACAATAGATTTTGAGAGCTTAGAAGACAATACAGCTACAGTTAGAGATAGGGATACCATGAAGCAAGAAAGAATATCTATTGATGCTTTACCAGAATATCTAATAAAGCGCATACATAAATGAATAGATAATGGCATTGCTAGGTAGTGTTATATTTAATACTGTCTTTTATTTAAGTCTTATTCCAATATCAATTTCAATAATTATCCTATATTTCTTTTTATCGACTAAAAAACTACAGGCTTTTGGCGCATTATGGATTTGGTTTGTTCTGTGGTTGTTAAGAATAATATGTGGTGTCACTTGGGTTGTTGAGGGCAAAGAAAATATACCCGATAGTCCTTGTATTGTAGTAGCCAATCACCAAGGACCGTGGGAGTCATTCTATTTACAAACTCTTTTATTGCCATCAACAAGCATTATAAAAAAAGAGCTTCTGTATATTCCTTTTTTTGGTTGGGCATTAAGATGTATGAAACCAATAACATTAAATCGAGCTAATAAGTTTAGAGGTTTAAAAAAAGTTATTGATAAAGGTGTTTTAAAGCTTAATGATGGTTTTTCAGTGATTCTCTTTCCTGAAGGCACAAGGATATCACCAGAGAAAGGAATACAACCATTTGCTAATAGTTGTGGGGTTTTGGCTAGCAAGAGCGGTAAGCCCATTCTTCCGATATGCCATAATTCTGGCAAGTATTGGAAAAATAAAAAATTTATAAAAAGACCCGGACAAGTAATAGTTAAGATAGGAGCGCCCATAACTGGCAAAAATGCTAAAGAATTAACTGAAAGCGCTTATTTATGGATAAAAAATTCTTATAGAGAGATTTCTTAGATATCAAGATCGGTTACAGACAGAGCATTTGCATCAATAAACTCTCTTCTAGGCTCTACTTCGTCACCCATGAGAACTTCAAATGATTCGTTAGCGTCAACAACATCTTTTATATCAACCCTCATCATTCTTCTGTGCTCTGGATCCATTGTTGTGGTCCAAAGTTGTTCAGGGTTCATTTCTCCTAAACCTTTATATCTTTGAACTTCAAGGCCTCTTGTACCAGATTTTGATAAATCTTTAATTGCTTTTTCTTTTTCGTCTTCATCTGATGCATAAACGAACTCTTTTCCTTTTGTTATTTTATAAAGAGGTGGTAATGCGATATATATATGCCCCCTATCAACAATCTCAAACATTTGTCTATAGAAGAAAGTTAATAAAAGGGTTCTTATATGTGAGCCGTCTACATCTGCGTCAGTCATAATTATAATTCTGTGGTATCTTAGTTTTTCAATATCAAAATCTTGTTTTCCAATTCCACAACCAAGAGCTTTTATCAAAGTACCAACCTCTTGTGAGCCTAAAACTTTGTCGATTCTTGCTTTTTCTACATTGATGATTTTTCCTTTTAGAGGAAGTATCGCTTGGTTTTTTCTATTTCTACCCTGCTTAGCTGAGCCGCCTGCTGAATCTCCCTCAACAATATAAATTTCTGAAAGGGTTGGATCCTTCTCCTGGCAATCAGCTAACTTACCTGGTAAGCCAGCTATCTCAAGAACACCTTTTCTTCGCGTCATTTCGCGAGCTTTGCGAGCAGCCTCTCTGGCAAGAGCAGCTTCTGCAACTTTGCTATAGATTGCCATAGCGTCTTTTGGATTTTCAAGAAGATACTCATTGAAATATTTACTAAAGACTGTGCTCACAACGCTCTCAACCTCAGAAGAGACAAGTTTTTCTTTAGTTTGTGAAGAAAATTTAGGGTCGGGCACCTTTACGGAAATAATTGCAGTAATGCCTTCTCTAACATCTTCTCCCAGTAAATCTGTTGGGGTCTTTTTAGCATTTTCTTTTTTTATAAAAGCCTTTAAAACTCTAGTTAAGCTTCCTCTAAACCCAGCCAAATGAGTCCCACCATCTTTTTGGGGTATGTTGTTTGTATAGCAGAGCACATTTTCTGAATAAGAGTCTGTCCACTGAAGTGCAATTTCAACACCAACCTCGTTTTCTACAGCAGAGCATTCAAATATATCTGATACTTGCTGTCTTCTCCCTTTTAGGTGTGTGACATAGCTAGATAAACCGCCTGTGTTTTTAAATTTTTTAGATTTTCCTGTTCGTTCGTCTGTTACATTAATAGATACACCGGCATTTAAAAACGATAGCTCTTGAATTCTTTTATGAATTCTATCTATATCAAAATCAATAGAAGTGAAAATAGAAGCTGATGGGTAAAAGGTTATTTCTGTTCCATTTTCTTTAGATGCTTTAACTTTCTTAAGTTTAGCCTTTGGTTTTCCTCCACTGTATTCTTGGAAATATTCACCACCGTCTCTGCAAACTCTTAATAAAAGCTTATCGGATAAAGCATTTACAACTGAAACGCCCACACCATGAAGACCTCCAGAAACTTTATAGCTGTTGTCATCAAACTTACCACCAGAGTGGAGTGTTGTTAAAATTAATTCAGCTGCAGATATTCCCTCTTTCTTATGCACATCAACAGGAATACCCCTTCCATTATCTTTTACAGTTACTGATCCATCTTTATTAACTATTACATTTATATCAGAACAATGTCCGGCCATTGCTTCGTCTATACAATTATCAAGAACCTCAAAAACCATATGGTGAAGGCCAGATCCATCATCTGTATCACCTATATACATGCCCGGTCTTTTCTTTACTGCTTCTAAGCCTTTAAGTACTTGAATGTTAGAGGAATCGTAACTTTGTTCTTCTGCTTTTTTTGGCATATACCCTATCTTAATTGTTCCACGTGGAACTTTTTGAAGTCCTTGTAATTAGGGTCTATTTTACTACTAAAATGGTCATCTATACAGGAAAAGATAACCTGATTATCTAAAAAATTTAGAAGATTTAAAAACACTTCAAATGTTGAGTTATCAAGCTCTGATTTTATGTCATCGATGATTAGTGTTGCGTCAATATTATATTTTTTTCTTAGAACTTCGTTTTGAGAGCAGCACCACAAAATTGAAAGAATTTTTTGTTCTCCGCGTGACAAAATTTGCTTAGCTTCAATACCCTTTATTAATATTTTTATATCGGCTTTATGGGGCCCTTGGGTTGTTGTTTTGCTGAACAAATCTTTGTTTTGATTTTTAGCTAACAGCTCATATAGATTATTGTTCTTATCCCACCCAGAAAAAAATTCAATGCTGACTTTATTTAGTTTGTCTGTAATTGCGCTAGGTTTTAGCTTGATAAAGATACTTTTTAGTTCTGATAGTGACTCTTTAAAAAAGGCAATTCTATTTACATCCATAGCTTCTCCTTCTATAGAAACTTTTTGATTCCAGGCATCGATATTATCAATAAGTCCTTTTTTAAGAGAGCTATTTCTTTGTTTTAATGACCTATAGAATCCAAACCAAGTTTCAGAGAAGTTTGGGTTTGATACAAAAAGTGATCGATCTAAGATCTTTCTCCTAAAGTCAGGCGATGCATTTGCAAAAGAGAAAGTATTGTTATGAATGGCTGTGGCTGGAAATTCTTTTATTAGTGCTGAGGTTGTTGATTTTGTGTTATTAATTTTTATCAAAATAGGGCTTGTTCTACCCTTAACCAAATTAAGCGTGTACCCTTTGCTGGAATCATATGCACTGATGTTAAAATAATCTTGATCAAAAGAAATTAATGATTTTATATTACTGCTTTTAAATGACTTGCCGCTTGAGCACATATATATAGCCTCTAAAATAGAAGTTTTGCCCGAACCGTTTGGCCCATAAAAGAAATTAATACCATGAGATAGTTTTATTGATGATGTATCAAAACACCTAAAATTATTAAGTTTTAATTCGCTAATCATTTAAGTTTATTAAAACTAGATATTTAATTTTAAGCAATTAAATTAATAAAGGCATTACAACATATTTAAAGTCATCAGAGCCCGGGTTTGTAATGAGGCAGCTTTTGTCAGAACCAAAAAAATGTACCTCAACATTTTCACCATCAATTGAGGATAATATTTCTTGGATGTAATTAACATTAAATGCAATATCAATACTTTCGCCAGTGTATGAACAATCAACACTTTCTTCTGCTTGTTCTTTTTCTGGATTATTTGCAGATATGTTGATTTGATTTTCTGATGTTATTATCCTTACGCCTCTAAATTTTTCACTAGAAAGTACGCTTACTCTACTAAGACTTTCTGAGAGGTCTTTTTTATTAATTGATAGGGTTGAGCTTTCTCCACTTGGGATCACTTGCTCATAATCTGGGAATTTACCTTCAATTAATTTACTAGAAAAAGTGGTGCCAGCAACATTAACATTAATAGAATTCGGTGTTAGTTGTAATAAAATGTTTTCGCTACTATCGCTCACAATCTTGCCTATTTCATTGATCGACTTTCTCGGGACTATTCCGGTAATTTGTTCTGAAACCCCTTCGTTTAGTGGTGTAGTGGCTAGAGCCAATCTGTGTGCATCTGTTGCTACGCTTGTAATAGCGTTGTCCTCAACTGAAATATATAAACCATTTAGATAATGTCTCCAATCTTGATTACCCATAGCAAAAGATGTTTTGTATATCAATGCCTTTAGGTTTGGTCCTGTTATATTTACTGTGTTTCCACCCTCTTCTTTTTCAAAAACAGGAAAGTCTTCACTTGGTAATGTAGATAAATTATATTTGCCAGAGCTTGTTTCTATCTTTAGATTGTCTCCATCTAGAAAAAAATGAATTTCATCTCCCTCTTTAAACAATCTACAAAGCTCACTGAGTTTTTTTGCTGGTGCTGTTATTCTTCCTCCACTTTTAAAATTAGATATTGTTGAAATGGTTGATATTTCTGATTCTAAATCCGTTGCTGTTAGTCTTAAGGTTGATTCATCAACCTCAAAAAGAACGTTTGCAAGAATTGGGAGGGTTTGACGTTTTTCTACAACCCCAAGTGTTGCGTTAAGAGATGAAACTATCTCTTCTTTTGTAATATAAAAATCCATGTTTAGTTGGTTAGTGCTCTTGTAAGGTTTCTGTAATCCTCTTCATGCGAGGGGTTTTCTTTTCTAAGTTCCGCAATTTTTTTGCACGCATGCAAAACTGTAGTATGGTCCCTTCCGTTGAAAGCTTCGCCTATTTCTGGAAGGCTGTGTCTTGTTAGCTCTTTTGTTAAAGCCATAGCAAGTTGTCTTGGTCTTGTTATAGAGCGACTTCTTCTTTTAGACAAAAGGTCTGAAAGTTTGATATTGTAATATTCAGCCACTGTCTTTTGTATATTTTCAATGCTGACCATTTTTGCAGAAATTACAAAGAGATCTTTAAGTGCGTCTTTAACAAGAGCAAGGTCTATTTCCTGGTTGGTAAACTTTGCATTGGCGACAACCCTCTTAAGGGCGCCTTCAAGCTCTCTTATGTTAGATCTAATTCTTTGTGCAATATATATTGCACAGTCATTTGGCAGAGACACACCCATTGAAGATGCTTTTTGTAGAAGTACAGCAGCTCTCGTTTCAAGCTCGGGTGGGTCAATAATTACCGGTAGTCCCCAACCAAGTCTTGATTTTAGCCTTTCCTCTAAACCATCTATTTCTTTTGGGTATTTGTCACAAGTGAGTATCATTTGATTGTTTCTGTCTAATAGGGCATTAAATGTGTGAAAGAATTCTTCTTGTGATTGCTCTTTTCCTGCAAAAAACTGTATGTCATCAATTAGAAGGGCGTCAGCATTTCTATAAAAAGATTTAAACTCATTCATAGCCCCAAGCTGAAGCGCTTTAACCATATCAGATACAAATTTTTCTGAGTGAACATAGACTATTCTTTTGTTTGGTTCATTTTTTAAGATTTCGTTTCCAACAGCGTGCATTAGGTGTGTTTTACCAAGGCCAACACCGCCATATATGAATAGTGGGTTGTAATCACCTTTAGGGTTTAAAGCAACCTGTTTAGATGCTGCCAAGGCCACATGATTAGATTTGCCCTCAACAAAGGTATCAAAAACATAAGAGGCGACCAATTTGGTATCTTCAGATTTTTTACCATTACTATATTTATCAACAAATGTCTCTTTTGTTAATGTTTTAAAAACCAAACTTATGTCCTTTTTTGATTGTACTTTAATCATTTGCATGATTTCATCGGAAAGGTTTGTTTCTACGTAGTTGAGAATAAAGTCGTTAGGAGCAATTATTTCTAGGGTATTTTTATTTAAATTGCCTTTAAGGGGTCTGATCCAGGTGTTAAAATCTTCTTGTGAAAGCTTGTTTTCAAGTTTCTCTGAGCACTTATTCCAAAATTCCAATCCTAGTTCCTCCTAATAGACAACTAGTCTACGAAAAAACTAACAAGATATCTACAGGATAAGTTAATGAATTTTCTGTGGATAACTTGTATATAAAAAAGTTTTTTTAGTTTTTTTAAAATTCTATGAAATCTTTTAATTTATGGGCTATAATTCGCAACTATTTTTTACAGGCAGTAAATTATGAAAAGAACGTTTCAACCAAGCACTTTAAAAAGAAGCAGAACTCATGGCTTTAGGGCAAGAATGGCTACCAAGGCAGGCAGAGCAATTCTGTCTAACAGAAGAAAAAAAGGCCGCAAGGTTTTAACTGCCTAGAACTTGCGAACCCCTTCGCTTCCAAAACACTTTCATAGTTCTAAAAATTTAAGAATCTTTTTTGTTGAGGATGGCAAAACAGATCTGCGCATAGTTGTGTCTAAAAAAATTTTTAAGCTTGCTGTTACTAGAAATAAAATTAAGAGAAGAGTAAAAGAAATTTTTAAAAACAACCACCTGTTTTTAAATAAAAGTTCATTTGTGCTGGTTGCCTATAAACCCTTTGCCGAATTAAGTTTTAAAGAGGCTTCTTTTGAGATAGTTAACGCTGTAAAATCATCAATTCATAATAAGGTTAAAAAATGAATTTAAGAAAAGTTTATCTTGGAGTTATTGTTGTTCTCTCTATGGCTTTGTTTTATGAGTGGAACTCAGAAAACCAAAAGCTCTCTGAGATTGAGCAGCTTAGAGTTGCAGATATAGAGGCTGCCGCCTCTCGAGTTACAAATGATGGTGGTTATGTTTATCTTGAAAATAACGAACTAAGATTAAAAATATCAACAACCACTGGTTCGGTTGTTGAATCTAGACTTAAAAAATATGGTGTAGAAAATATTGAGGGTTCGCCAGGGGTAAGGGTTTTTGGCTCATCGAATACAAGTATATTTAGGTACTATTTAAAAACAGGTTTTACTGGCAAAGCGGCCAAATACCTCCTTCATAGCTATGACAACAATTCTGTAGTTTTAAAAACAGAAGACGGGGATTTAACAAAAGAGTTCACTTTTTTGCCTGAGACATATGAGCTTTTGATTACTGACGCCTCATCGTCTGGTTCTTCTGGAAAGGCTTTTGCTGCTCTTTATAGAACAGAGGGTAGATCTTTGGATTTAAAAACATCATGGCTCCAGGGTGGGATGATGAATAATAGCTCTTATCAAGGGGTTGCGTTTAGCACTGATCAAGATCCATACGAAACAACCAGGTTAAGAAGCGTTGATGAATCAATATCTTATCTTTCTCGTTCTGGTTGGGTTTCTTTTATACAAAAATATTTTTTTGCTGCTCTTATTGGCTCGGAAGATAATATTTATAATTTCTTTGCTCACCCTGCTGATTCTGGTGTTTATAGAATGGGATATACTGTTGAAAAAGGGGAGGCCTCAAACCTTGTATATAAACACTCACACCGTGTTTTTATTGGCCCAAAAGTTAGAAAGGATTTGGCTGAGAGGGCAGAAAATTTAGAGCTCTCTATAGATATGGG
>ERZ802830.3121-NODE-3121-length-14357-cov-5.4635_pt1 | contig 14357 bp, 5 predicted proteins | sample MGYA00345654_ERZ802830 | MGnify/ENA primary metagenome ERZ802830 (study PRJEB30503, sample SAMEA104212375) | marine metagenome | biome: Westerlies Biome; feature: [SRF] surface water layer (ENVO:00010504) within the epipelagic zone...; material: water... | reverse complement strand
CGATGCACCTAAATCCTTACAGTTTAGATTCAAAACACCAGGTATTCCTACATCATCATTTTACCAAAACATTTGGGTAGGTGATACAACAAAAGCATATATTCTCCTTGAATATACAGGCTCAGGATTAGGTAGTGGTTCGTATTCTGGATCTGTACCAAGTCAGAGTAATGCTTATGGTACTTTAAGATTCTACCCAGAAGGAACAGTAGGATATAATAATGATAGATCAGCAAGCATTTCATTACCCTTTTTTGATGGAGGTTGGTGGTCAGTTCAAGCATCATTTGATTATGGTAATACACTATCAGCATCATTATATTCAGCTAATAGAATTGGAGAAGAAGTTGGTTTTTCAGGATCAGATTCTACAGTAGTTGTTTCAAATCAATATTGGCAAAATTCAACAATATCCTATTTACCAAGTGCAAGTGCAGTATCATTAGGTGGAATTGATTATCAACCATTAACTGGTTCATTACAAGAAGTAAGGTATTGGGATACAGTATTAAGTGAAAGTTTATTTTATGATTTTGTAGTTAACCCATATTCAACCCAAGGTAATACTATAAACTCAACACCTGATGATTTAGCTTTTAGAGCAGATTTAGGAACAGAATTAAATACTGGTAGTAGAGAATCTATCCACCCTAAAGTAACGGGTTCATGGGTTAATACTTCATCATTTAATAACGATACTAGTACTTTTTATTTAACTGGTTCGTTTACACAAAATACAGAATCAATATACTACAATCAAACTCCAGGAGGTATTAAAAATAGAGTATCTGATAGAGTAAGGATTGTAAATACAGAAATACCTTCAGGTTCAACATTATCACCTTATAGATCAATTCAACAAGATCAATACCCAAGTGGTAGTAATCCTAGTATTAACTATTTAGAAGTAGCATTTTCACCTCAAAATCAAATTAATGATGATATTATAGCACAAATAGGTGATTTTAATTTAGGAGAATATATTGGTGATCCAAGACAGATATCAGAGTCAGGGGTATCTTACCCACAATTGGATGCATTAAGAGATGCTTATTTTACAAAATATATAAGTTCATATGATATAAATGATTTTGTTAGGTTAATTAAATTCTTTGACAATTCATTATTCAAAATGATAGAAGATTTTACCCCTGCAAGAACAACATTAAGTTCAGGTGTAGTTGTAAAACAAAACTTACTAGAAAGAAATAGACAAGCACCTCCTTCAATGTCATTTACAATACCTGAATACACAGGTACAGTTAAATCATTTGCAAGGGACTATAATGTACACTATGCAGAAGAAAGACCAGGTAATGCATTAATTAATGCACAAATAATTACGGCTTCTTCAGTTACTAATACTACAAATTGGCCTAATGGAGCGCCTACTGGGTCACAATCATTTATAACAGCCTCTGGAGGTTCAGGTACTGGTGCCACATTTAGACCTATAGTTGATACTAATCAGGTAACATCTGTAGTAGTAGAACAAACAGGAAGTGGATACGCATCAGGAGATGTATTATTATTTACATCACAATCTATTTCTTCTTCATTAGCATCTTCAGTTACCGAAGGCGGACCTTCAGAAGTAGCTAATAATGTAGAAGTTACTTTAGGAGTTAACGATATAGCCCCAATATTAAGTCCTAATTCAGATTTTCCACAACAAAACTTTGCTAGTGGATCTTCAGTATATAGATTTAGTGGTGGAACAGGTGGTGTATTTGAACCTTTTAATACAATATATAATGCCCCAATAAGTAATTCTAGAGAAGAATTTTATTATAATTATAACCATTTTACAAGTTCTACTTCAATATTATCAGTTATATCAGCATCTAAAGGAACATTTGCTTTTAATAGTACTGATGGTGCTTTAGCAACAAAAATATTTATAAAATCATTATCAGATGGTAATGCCCCAACTTCAAGTTATTCACCTAATTTATATGATAATTTACTTGTATTAAGTAAATCAATGGTAGATAAACCTGGAATTCAAGGTGGAAATTTAAATTTTAATCAAATAAATCAAGTTAATGATAATGTAAGTAACCCATTACAAGTTCAATATAACTTACAATACTCAGATTATAGAATTAATAGTGTAATAGATTATTTTTCACCACCATTAGTATCAGGATCTATATTAACAGTAACAAGACAATCTCAACAACCACCACTCCAATCTGGAGTTAGTGTTTCACCTACTTTAATTACAACTACTCAAACATCAGGTAGAGGTTCTGGAGTAGTAATTTCAGTTGAAACATTTGGTTTAGGTGAGGTTTATATTGCAGCTAGTGTTGATACAATAGGTGAAAAATATGAACCCGGAGATACTATAACTATAGAAGCTAGTACTTTACAAGCAGCAGGTTTTTCAACTGATTTTGATAGTAATTTAGTAATGCAATTAAAACCATCAGATTTTGCAGATACAAATGTTAAAAATGGGGTTTGGGAAATTGGAGTTACTGCAACTGGACAATCATTTAGCCCTACAGGATATGTAGCATCTACTTTTACTGAAAGTTTTGATGGTGGATATACATCATCATTCCTAGCAGAATTATTTATAAATGAAGGACCATTTAGTGGGTTAACAGCTGCTCAAGTATCAGCTTCACAATTTGCTAAACAATATCCAGGTGTAGTTCAGGTAATGAGTGAATCATTACATACTGAATTAGGAGTAGGGTTTCCAATGGGATCAAGTTATACCCAATCTTTATCAAATGTTAATGGACAGGGAGTATATAATTACCCAAGAATAGATCAACGAGAATTTTATAATGGAGAATTTCCAAATAGTATTAATGTAGGAATAAAAGAAATATGTAAAGCATTTTTTGGTCAAGAATCTAGAATTGATTATTTCTTTCAAATACAATGGATTAATGATAACATAATAACAGAAGAAAACTTTTTAACATCTTCTTTAGCATTCCAACCAGCACCTGGTAATGTTTGGTTTTGGGCTGATACAGTATCATTTCCAAAATCAGGTTCAATATTAACATCTGTAGATTCATTACCTTTCCCACCTGCAAACCCATTTGTAACAACTTCAGTTGAAGGTACTTTTGATTTTGAAAACTTTACATATACTGGTCCTGGAGCTGAAGGTGAAGGTGGAATAATAAGAGTAAGATCAGCAGAAAATAGTGATGGTACTACTAACAATATTGTTACAGCAGCATTTGTATATTCTTCATTTAATCTAGAAGAAAATAATTTATTTAATGGAATAGCAACTAATACAACTAATGCTACAAATGCAACTTATACTGATGTAGCACCATCATCAACTTCAGGTACAGGTATAAATTCAAAATTTACTATTGTTTGTGCAGGGGGTTCAATTCAATCAATTACAGCAACTACACAAGGTAAAAAATATAAAGGAGGAGATACCATAACATTTGCAGCAGGAACATTTGGAGCAAGTTCTACAGAAGCAATTATAAATATAACAGCTGATAATTTAACCTCAGGTGTAACTAAAAAATATAATGCTGCTCCTAATGGTGGAAGTAGAATAATTTCAATTACCCAAGCTAATTTAATAAATGGAGGATTTTCAGGAGCAAGTGGTGATTTATCTATATTATTACCAAATTCTTCATTAGATCCAAGACCATCAAATAAAGTAAAATATATTAAAATGTCTGATGAAGACATGAATGGTGAAGATGTATTAGCATTTATCCAAGATTCTGATTATGTAATATGTACTTTAACGGGAGCTGCAGATTACTTAAATAATTTAATTCCCCAAGGGTTTGAAACTTACTACATAAGTAATGCTTCAATCCAAATACCAGACGAACAATACCCTAACCAACCAATCAATGAAAGTGTATTATTATTTATAAATCAATCACCCTCAACGGATGCCGTAACATCATTTGATACTTTAGCTTATGATTTTACATTTAGTGCAAGTGGGCAATTTGTATATTATGCTACCTCATCAGGAGAAGATCCAAATGTAACACATGAAATAGGATTTACTGAATCAGTAGCACAAGGTTATTTTCCAAGATCAGCATCACAAAATGAATATCCAGGTTCTGGTTGGACTACAGAATCTTTCTTTAGAGGATGGGCAACTGCAACATGGGCTGATATTGACATAACAGGAGGATTAGTTGAAGTAGGATATGGCAGTGGATTTTTACATGATCCTCTTCAAAACTTTAATACAGGTTCAAAAGAAACTAATAATGATCAAGAAAACCCTTATCTACCAAGTGTATATCCGTGGTTTATGAATGCAACTCAAGGATTTAGTAATGCAGGTCAAACTTTTAAAATATTAGATAATTCATCATTAGTAGGTGGAAATGCAAATACAGATCTACAATTATATACAGGTTCAATTACTGCATCTTCAGAATTAATTTACCCTGGATTTACTATTTATACAACCCCCTCACCTATACAAGGAATAGGAGCAATTGTAAATACAAATACAGCTCCACTACCTCCAACAATAGATGTAGATTTCCCTTCAAACGCACTAAATTTACAAAATGGTGGAGGAACTGTAACATATAATGTAACATGTACTGATCAAACTTGTGTATATCATGTACAACCGTTTTATCTAGAAGTATTCAACAATGGATGGATTGCCTTAGATTCACCACAAATTTTCACAGGGGATCAAACAATTACTTTTACAATATCTTCTGGTGATTTATCTGGTATTACTTTAAGTAGAGATGCAGATATAATATTTACTAATATGACTAATCCAATCCAAAATCAATTGTCTAGAACAATAACACAACAATATAAGGATAGTACTTATAGTTATGGTGGGGAAGGCTCAGAATAAAAATAAATGAAAAGTCAGTTTGTAAGAATAGGAGAAAATATAACAACTAAAGGATGGAAAAGACCAGAATATAATCTAATCTATGCTTGGTGGAATAGCTTTCAAAAAACAAAATATTTAGACCAATTTGAAATTTGGATATGTGGTGGTGTTTTAGAAGGAGTAAAAACAATGGATGTAGATATAATATTAACTGGAGACTTTAAATACCCAGAAGATTTAAAAAATATATTAAATGAAGGTATTAGATTAGGATTTGATCATGGGTTATTAATTGATATATCTTGGCAAAATAGATTATGGGGTTTTAAAAAAAATTTTCAACCTTATAAAAAAATTAGAAGCTATAATAAAATAGAAAAATATCTTGATGAAGGAGATATTATATTAGAATATGAAGGAAAAGAAATATACCCCGGATTATTCCATAAAGAATGGTTAGAAAAAAACAAAACTTGGAAAAAATATAAAAAAAGAACAAAAGAGGGTAAATATACCCTTGGAATACAAAAAATGTCTGATTATATTTATAACAATAAACACGCATTAGTATAATGGCTGGAGCTCCTACAATAAAATATTATTATAAACAAGATACAAATCAAATATTAGTATCGGGATCTGATAATAAGGATGGTATGAATGCTATGCTTACAAGTAGTAAGGATGCTTTAAACATCCAAAATACTTTAGTTTCAGCAAAAATAAAATCTATAGGTCAGGCTATAGAATATCAAAGTACAGCAGTATATAATACTTCAAGTACAGAAGGATTTTCAATTCCAATAGCAGCTGATCAAGAATTATGGGTATATAGAGGAATACAACCTCCAAACATGTCACCTGTAGGAACACCTCCAGATGCTGGAATGGGTGATTCAAATAACACTCAATATAATCAATATTTACACAGACCTTATAAATTATATCTATTAACCCAAACAGGCTCAGGTATACCTACTAAACCATGGTTACCTTTTGGTAATTTTATAAATGAATCTACTCAAAATTCAGGCCCAACTACACAAAATGTAGCTAATGCTTTTGATCTTAGACAAATTGATATAGTAGGTAATTTAGATTTTCCTAATAATAATTTTTTAGTATCAAAATCTAAAGCTAGTGGGTCATTTGAAGTGTATGGGGGTGCCAGAAAAGTTCATCCTTGGATTTATACAAGATATGACACATTAGGCCAACCTCCAGTAGTAGGATCAACATGGACAATATATAATGAATCATTAACATATAAAAGTTTTGAAACTGCTTATTACGTACCTTATGTAAGTGCTCAAAACCCAGGTGTTGATTCATTTTCAATAAATGGAACAGGTTCTGGAGCTACTAAAGTTTATATTGATTCAAATTTAGCAAATGGTAACTCATTGTTATTAGCTAGCCAATCAATAGTTAATGGAAAATCTCCTTATATAATAAAATTTGATGATTATAATGGAAATTCTGAAGCATATCAAGTTTCAGCAATTAATACATCTAACACATCACCTTCTTTTTATACATTAGATATTAATACTCCAACTTCATCTGGAGATTTAACAGCACAACCAGCAGGAACACCTTTTACAGCATCATTAGAGGGAGCATCATTAGTTTTTAATTTAACACAACAACAAAATTCACAAATAAATTTTACACCTTTTCTTTCTAGTACAATAAAACTTAGTAATTATATATATTCTTATACTTCTAGTACATTTGATGTAACATCAACAGATGGAACTGCAGCATCAGGATCATGTCAATTTGGTTTATGGTGTGAATATGATAACTATGTTCAATACCTAGCTACAGTAGATCAAACAAACTCAGGACCAGTAAGAGTAACTTATACAGGATCACAAGGAGTTCCAAATTTTTATGATATACAACCTAATACTAATGTAGAATTTGTAGCATTAGTTGGTACACCTTCTGCCTCAGGAGATGATAGTCAATCATCTTTTTCATTAGAAGTAGTAAATAATACTACCACAGCAACAACTATACCCCCAGTAGATGTGTTTGAATCTAGAATTCAAGATGCATATGTTTCTTTTTCATCATCAATTACTAATTCACTAGATGGGTTATATATATTTAACCAAATACCTAATGAAGATATTCAAGTAACAGCTTCAATGTTTGTTAATGCTTGGACAGGTAGTGATCCTGGTGCACCTAAATATGGAGATAAACCAACACAATATGCTATTTCACCTAGTGATCCAAAATATGGAGCAGGAGAAGCAGGTGATAAACCTACATGGCAAACATGTTCTATTAACATATACAAAGGTAATTTTCCAGATACAATACCAACAATAACGGATACACCACTTCACACAGAACAATTTAAAGATGCAGATATACATCTTAATGGTTTAGCAATAACAACTAGTTTTGTTATACCATCACAATCAATTAATTTTAAAGATTGTATTAGATTATCATTAGAAGTAACTTCATCACAATTTGATCAAGTAACTAGTTCACTAGTAGTACAAGAATATTATATGGAATTTAACAACACAACAGCATCAGAAGCGGGTGATGGTAGAGTTCCAACTTTTATAGATAATGCATTTAAAGGCACAGGTGGTTTTTCAAACGCACCAGATTGTCAACCTATGTTAAATAATGTTTATTTAAATAGAGATAACGGCCAAATTCAATTAATTGAGTATTTTAATAACCCATATGAACCAAGTAATTTTCAAAGAATACTAACTGGATCAGCAGAAAAATCTTCAGTACCTTCATCTAACTATACAACAGTAGGATGGGATAATTCAAGATATACAGGAGCAGAAACTAAAGCAAATGATGTTAATTCTTTAATAGGAGCAGTAAACACATTTGGAGATTCTCCAGTAATAGATTATAAAAGAGCTTATATTGCTTATTGTGACCAAGTACTAGATCCATATCCAGTTTTAAATAGAGCAACACAATTTAACTTAAAATTTTTAATTAATGAAGGTGGAGATGCTTTAAATCCTAGAGTATCTGATTACGCAGCATTTGATGTTGAAGGTACTTGGGATGAAGATGGATTAGGTAGAGTTGGTGTAAATCAAATCTCAGGATCTTCTCAATATGATCAATTAAATGGATATCAAATAACTACAAAAGTAGCTAAAGAACCAGTACCTATAATGTACTCTCAAATTAGTGCTACTACAGCTTCATCTTTTATCCCTATAGCTGGTAATGCTAGCCATATAGCAGTTGTAACTTCATCTTATATAGAATATGGTACAACAATAGGAGGTTCAAATAATTTAGCTGCTTTAGATAATATAAAAGATGTAAATTATCATAATTTAACTCAAGGTGTAGCTAAACAAAATGTTTCAATTTTCCCACAAGCAGATGGATTATTTAATTCAACCCAATTTTTTATTACCCGCTCAAACCAATATGCAGTATCATCTTCAAATGCAGGTGAAATTGCAGGTGTAGTTGAAAGTCCAATTATAACATCATCAATACCTGTTCCATATACCCCTCCTGGAAATGTAGTAGGTACCCAATATTATGGAAATCCAGGTGAAGTATTTTTCACAACAGACCCAATAGGTAGTGGTTCAACACCAGGAGACCCAGATGCTTTATCAGACCAATATCAAATTAGAGGTACGTTTAATATTAATGCTACGGCTCCATCAGTTAGAAAAACATTTAAACATTACAAAGGTTCAGGTAAAAAAACTAAATATAGTGGTGGTAATGTAGGAAGTTTTGATATATGGTTTGAATCAACTGTTTCTGATGATTTAAGTTTATTAACAGCTAATTGGACTAAAGAACCGTGGGATTGGCAAGGTAATAGCCCAGGAAATACTGAACCAACTGTTACATTCCATTTAGGTGGAAAAGATACAGGAATACCATCAGGGGAAACAGTAACAATTCCTAATAGTGAATTGACTACTAATGAAACTAAAACTAGTACTAATTATTTCTTCCAAATTGAAGAAAATACATTTAAAAATAGATTTTCCCAAACCGGTAAAGCTTATAATACTATACAATATATTACATTTAATTTTAATTTTGAAAGTCAAACACAATTAAAAGCTAATAGAAGATATAGATTTGGAGGTTTATTTGGATATAGAGATGAAGATGAAAGTGCTGGTGAAGATCATAATTTTTGGAACCCAACAAGACTCCCAACAGGAGGAGAGCAATCTTTAGGTGGTGGAGGTTCAGATACAACATTTATTCAACCACCTCCAGGTGGTCCTTTAGGTACGTTAAAGGTATATGGTAATCAAGAAGCTTCTAATTTAGTAAATAATGCTTTAAATTTCCCATATTGGGAAGCAATTACAAGTGGTGATATTAACCCTAATGCTTTTCTGTATGATTTTGATGAAATTACAGGTTCGGGTTACCCACCAACACAAACAGACCCAGGGGCATTTGATTTAAGGATGAATAATCAAAGTGGTTCCTTAAGATGAGGTAATACAACTACAACTCCCATATCATCAATTAATTTAGTAACAGGTTCAACAACATCAATGGGAATCTCAGCACCTATTTCTACTACTGGTCATTATGGGTATATTTATGGTAATGGTCCTTACCCATGGACAACAGATGGGGATGGATATGGTGCAATTTTCTTCTTAAAAACTAACCCTGCAGGAACTAAAATTGATTTCTTCTTTACTCCAACATACTCTAGACTGTTTAAAGTGGGAGACACTGTAACAATATCATCAACATCATTAGAACTTGCAGGTTTTGGTACTAATATAACATCTGATTTAGTAGGTACAGTTACAAGTGAGATACTAGTTGGCGCACAACAAGGTGCATCTCAAATATCATTTAGAAACCAAACTACAATATCAGGTAAAACCATAAGTGGATCTGTAGCTAGAGTTGCAAATGCCATAGCTGCTGGTAATAACCCTCCAGCTGAAATATTCATACAAGAACAAGGTAATGCTAATAATAGGTATACAGGTAGTTTAACAGCTATAACATCAGGAGAACCTGGAACAGACCCACCTAGTTATTGGATAGCAGATGTAACACCATCATTAGCATCTAATAACCAATCCCCACAAAACCCATTCCAACAAAATGATCAGGTAGAAATAACTTTTAATACTGGTTCAGTTGAAGGAGTTACATTAGTTGATAATGAAATACAAATGGTGTCACCAACAGGAAATGAAAACTATGGGTTTGGGTATTATCAAGGTTATCTAGCATATGAACCCTCAGTAAATCCATTTTTCCCAGGAGGTATGGAACCTCAAGATACTGCTTGGCCTTTGCCTAATATACCTTGGGAAATACAAATAGGTGATGAAATAAGATTTGAAAATAATGAAGCATTAGTTTATAAAATTATTGGAGTAATGACACCAGCTGAAAATATGGCTACTAACCAAGAATTTAAACTTAAATTAACATTAGCTGGAGGACCAAATGGAAATGGGTCAATACAACCTTCAGTAAATATTCAAAATTTCTTAATTAGAAGATATAGATATTCACCTAATACAGTAATAATAGATTATCCTTTTCCTTATGGTCCATTACCCACAGTAAGAGAATTTGTACCAACAACAGACATTGAAACCATAAATGAAGGAAATAAGGTTTTTACAGAGGCAACAGGATCAAATTCAATAAGTTCAGTTTCAGGAAGTTTTATTAATTATGTAAAACCTCTTCTAAAAAGTGATAACACACCTACAGGTATTCTTTTACCAGAATTTCCAGTAGATACTTTAAAAATTGAACCAGATGAAGTAATTCGTGACCTAAGAGATAAGAAACTAATAGAGTAACATATTTATAACATATAACAATATTTATATAAGAAAACAACATGGGATATTTAAATAATTCAGTAATAACAGTAGATGCTATCTTAACAACAAAAGGTAGACAATTACTGGCACAAAATGATGGTTCATTTAGAATCACACAATTTGCACTAGCGGATGATGAAATTGATTATACACTTTATAATCCAATACACCCATCTGGTTCTGCATACTACGGAGAAGCTATAGATGGAATGCCTTTATTAGAAGCATTCCCAGAGGAATCTCAAATAATGAAATATAAATTAGCTACATTACCAAGAGGTACAGCTAAATTGCCAGTATTAGATGTTGGATATACAGCAATTTCATTACAACAAGGAGCTCAGTTAGCAATAACACCTCAAACATTAAATTACTTAGGTAATGACCAAGTATTTGAAACATCAGGATATTCAGCTACAATAGCAGATGTAAGATTGTTAAATACATTTAATGGAACAGGTATTAATACAAATGCAGCAACAGTAGCAAATGCTGAAGCTACAACAACAATTGGAACTAATGTATCATCTACAGTAGTAGGTACTCAAATTAATGTAAGAGCAACTACAATTAACACATTATTTGGTTCAAATTCAACATTATTAAGTACATTAACAGTAACAGGTTTAGATAGTGGTGCTAGAATTACTATTCCAATTACTATAACTAAATCAACAACATAAATAAAAGAAAATGGGATTTAAAAGATTAGAAGCAGATGATTTTGTAGTAAGTGCACAGGCACAAACTTCAACTTGTTGGACAGGTAATGCTCCAATATTAACATCTGATACAATGTTTACACAATCAAACCAAATTAATGGTGAAAGTGGAATATATTACGCGACAGTTTATAATACACAATCAGGTGCTCCAGATTTTGAAGCTCAATTTGAAATAGCTTATGGTAATGCATCAGGTGGAGGTACTTTAGATTATAATAATGGTGCAGCACCTGGAAAATCACCATCATTAACAATATACGGTCAGTATAGAACATTAGTATTAGAAGATGAAAATGCACAATTTGTATTTGGAACAGTATCCCAAAGTTCTGTTTACGCTATTAGTGTTGAAAGAGCAAGATATAAACAATCATTATTCCCAGGAACATTAGATTTACAAATAAGTGGATCTGTAAATGGAAATGCAAACCAAACATTATTTTTAACAGATAATTCTAAAATGGTAACTGTACCAACATATTATGGTACAACAAGAGCATATCAAATAATTAGTGGTTCAGATGGTATAGCATATAATTCAGCATCAGGTGGATTAGGTTATACTGATACACAAGGTTCATATGGTTTATTCTTACCAGATATTGGAACTATTCTTTTAAATGGAGCTGCTTTAGATTTGAATTCAGATCAAGGAGTAAATTTAGCAACTAACACATCAGCTAATTCACCAGGAGGTAATCCTATTAAATTATTTAATTCTATAAAATTAGGTAATAATTTTGGATTAAACTCAGAAGAAACAATTACATCAGATTTTGTATTTGTAAGAGCAAGAAACAGTGAATTTAATTATAGTGAAAACCCATCATATATTTCAGGTTCAACAGGAGAAGTTATTTATAATTATTTTGTTAACAACCCACAAACTTATATGACAACAATTGGGTTATATAATGACTCAAATGAACTATTAGCAGTAGCAAAACTTTCTAAACCTTTAAATAAAGACTTTACAAAAGAAGCTTTAGTTAGAGTTAAATTAGATTTTTAAGAATGGATGGCAGCGTACAAAACTTTAAATTCTCAAGATATAATAGTATCACCTTTAGAGGTAACTAAAGCATTTACTTTTAGTGGTAGCCAATTAACTACTTCTAATGTTAATATCGCTCGCTACGCAGGCAATAAATTTAATACAACAGGTTCAGCCCCAGGTCAATTTTATAGTGGGTCATATTCAGGATCTTCTATTTATTTTTCATCTCAACAATTATATTACTCAAATTATTTATCTGGTAGTAATGGAGAAGTCCAAAAAGTAAATAGACCTTCATTTGAACCAGATGGAACAATATTAGGTAAAATAGATAGCAATGGATATTATAACTTTCCACAAACAGATTTAAATCCTGAAAAATATTGGCCTACAAGTTCATATGAAACAACAATAGGTATAGCTGAATATGGGAATACAGCTTCTAGATATGGTGAAGCCATATATGGTAAAGTAATTAAAGATCCTACTATATCAGTAATGTCAATACCAAAATCTCTATTTGGTGATTTTATTCAACCTAAATCTTTAAATATAGTAACTCCAAGTGGTAGTTATTATGATGATGGAGAAGGTATATTATGGCGTACAAGTCCTAGTGCTACCTCTTCAATAGTAGTAGGTAATGTTATTTATGAACATGGGATGATAATATTTACAGGAGGTACAAGACAAGAAGCAACAGGAGAAATTGGTGATGTTTATGGTACAGCAGAATATGGTTTAGGAACTTATGGTGGAAGAACAATAGGAAATAATGATGTATTTAATTTTGCTGAAACAACAAATATAACTGCATCATTCTCATCTTCTTTTACTATTTATGAGACGCAGTATAAATGTACAATACAACAGGACGAATTTAATTATTCACAAAACCCAAGTACAATATCAGGGTCAAGTAATGATGGTACAGTATTTAATTTTATTACTTCCTCATTCTTTTCACCTTATGTAACGACAGTAGGTATGTATAATAATAATAATGAGTTAGTAGCAGTTGGAAAATTAGCACAACCTTTACCTACCTCAAAAAATACTGACACAACTATATTGGTAAATATAGATAGACAATAAATTTATAATATTTATAATAAAATAAAATTTAACAATGGCAACAAAATTTAATATAAACGGTATAGCTACCGGACAAACGATAGAAGCATCACAGGTTTCTCAATCGGTCCAAGCATTCACTGCTGCCGATGCATATGATATAGAAGTATCTGGATCGCTTTCTTTAACAGGATCATTTATCCAACAAACAGGCTCAGCAGGAAATGTTTCTAATATTCAATTAAAACAAGTAGCATTGAACACAGGTTCAGCTTTACCAGGTTCATATGGATTTGTTGCTATCGATTCAAGTGGTTTACTTTACTCTGCTAGTGCTGCATCAGGGGGACAAGGAACAACTGGTACTCAAGGTACAGATGGTGCTCCAGGTTCACAAGGAACAGATGGTGCTCAAGGAAATGATGGTGGATTAGGACCTCAAGGTACAGATGGTACTCCAGGATCAAATGGTGGTCAAGGTACAGCAGGTACACAAGGTACAGATGGAACAATTGGTAATCAAGGCCCATCAGGACCATTAGGACCTCAAGGTCCAGCAGGATCAAATGGAACAAATGGTAGTCAAGGTACAGATGGTGGAACAGGTGCTCAAGGAACAGATGGAACACAAGGAACAGATGGTTCATTAGGTTCACAAGGTCCAGATGGAAATACAGGTTCACCAGGTGCTCAAGGAACAGATGGAACAACAGGACCTCCAGGAGCAGGATCTCAAGGAATACAAGGTATACAAGGTTCAACAGCAGCTCAAGGTACAGATGGTACACAAGGAACTGATGGTACAAAAGGTGCTCAAGGTGCAACAGGAGCAGGAACACAAGGAACAGATGGTAGCACAGGTTCACCAG
>ERZ802830.3119-NODE-3119-length-14361-cov-6.01671_pt1 | contig 14361 bp, 10 predicted proteins | sample MGYA00345654_ERZ802830 | MGnify/ENA primary metagenome ERZ802830 (study PRJEB30503, sample SAMEA104212375) | marine metagenome | biome: Westerlies Biome; feature: [SRF] surface water layer (ENVO:00010504) within the epipelagic zone...; material: water... | reverse complement strand
TGGGTAATGTGGCCTTTTTTTAAAGATCACACTTCCTATGGTGCCATATTAGCGTTGTGTATTCCAATTAACATTTGGTTGATTTATATATCAGAAAATAAACTGTTAAAAAATCTATTATATTTTGGATTGATTGTATTTTTTGTTGGTTTATATTTTAGCTACACTAGAGCTGCATGGTTAAGTATTTTAATTGCTGCAGCAGTATTTTTATTATACTATTTAAAAATTAAATTCAAATGGATAATTAGTTTAATTATAATTCCACTGATTTTTGTGCTAATAAACCTTACTGAAATATCTTATTTAATTCAAAAAAATGATGCTGAGCATACCACAGAAAATTTTTCTGAAAGAATTGAATCAATGTCTAATATTTCGTCAGATGCATCTAATTTAGAAAGGTTAAATAGATGGAATTGTGCCTTAGAATTATTTTATAAACGTCCTTTTTTTGGTTGGGGGCCAGGAACTTATTCCTTTGTATATGCTCCTTTTCAAAGTTCAAAAAATTTAACTATTATCAGTACCAATTTTGGAGACGGAGGAAATGCTCATAGTGAATACTTGGGACCTTTAGCAGAGCAAGGATTTATTGGTTTTTTAATTAATTCTGTTCTTATTGCTATTTTATTTATATCAACAGGTCTTTATTATATTAAATGTGATCATTCATATTATAAAAATTTAACCCTAATGATAATATTGTCTTTAACGACATATTTCTCACACGGTGTTTTAAATAATTATTTAGATACAGACAAAGCAGCTATTCCTGTTTGGGGCTTAATAAGTATTTTTATTACTATTACTACAATTTTAAATAGAAATACTAATAAAACAACGTAAATCTAATAAGTAGTTGAAGTTTAAGTTTGTTTATGGTTAAGTCAAAAAAAATATTTGAATGTAACAATTGCGGTCACCAAAGTAGTAAGTGGACTGGTAAATGTATAGAATGCAACGAATGGAATACACTCTCAGAAAGAATATTATCAAGTTCAAGAAAAAATTCTGTTTCAAAAAGCCTTAAAACTCCTCAGTTAATTAACGATATAAAGGGGGAGTCTTCAGAAAGAATTCAAATAAATGATCAAGAGTTTAATCGAGTTATTGGAAATGGTCTTGTTAAAGGTTCCGTAATTCTTCTAGGTGGAGAGCCTGGAATTGGAAAATCTACTTTAAGTTTAAAAATAGCTTTAACACTACAATTAAAGGTCCTTTATATTTCTGGAGAAGAAAGTAATGAACAAATTAAGCTAAGAGCTAAACGATTAAATTATCAAAATAATCAGTGCTTTATTTATAATGAAACTGAAATTAATACCATCATAAAAACTAGTGATGAAGTAACTCCAAAACTGATAATAATTGATTCTATTCAAACTATTTATAATAGTGAGATAGATGCTATTCCTGGTAGTGTTTCTCAAATTAAATATAGTGCTGAAGTATTAATTAAATTTGCTAAGGAAAGGTCCATCCCCATTATTATCATTGGACACATAACAAAAGATGGAGCAATTGCCGGTCCTAAAGTTTTAGAACATATGGTAGATACCGTTTTACAGTTTGAAGGAGACAAAAATCATTTATATAGATTGGTTAGAAGTATCAAAAACCGATTTGGAAGCACAAATGAGCTAGGAATTTATGAAATGAACGAAAAAGGATTACAAGAAGTTAGTTCCCCAAGTAAAATGTTAATCTCTACTAATCAAGAACAATTAAGTGGAATTGCTCTTGGTTGCAGCTTAGAAGGAGTAAGACCTATAATGATTGAAACTCAAGCCTTAACATCTCCTGCTACTTATGGTAATCCCCAAAGATCTGCAAACGGTATAGATATAAAAAGGTTGAATATGTTGTTAGCAGTTATTGAAAAAAGAGGAGGAATGAAATTAAGTCAAAAAGATGTTTTTTTAAATATTACTGGAGGATTAAAGGTTCAAGATCCAGCAATAGATTTATCCCTTGTTTCAGCAATATTATCTTCTTTCTTTGATTTTTATATAGACCATAAAGTTTGCTTTATTGGGGAAGTAGGATTAAGTGGTGAAATCAGACCAGTAAGCAGAATCAATGAAAGAATAAAAGAAGTAACCAAAATGGGAATTAAAACTATTTACTTAAGTAAGTATTCTAAAATAAACACCCATGAAAATCAGTTATTTGAATTAAGAAAAGTAGGTAAACTACAAGAAATCATTCAACAATTATTTAAATAATTTTTTCAAAAGATAAGAAATACGTAGATTGATTATCTTTGATGTAATTTAAGTTAATGGAGTTATTGAGCCTTGAAAATGAGATTGTAAGTGAGTTTGAAATTTTTGACAATTGGATGGAGAAATACGAATATCTTATTGAACTTGGAAAAGATTTACCCATTATTGATTCTGCTCAAAAAACTGAAGAAAATTTAATTAAAGGGTGTCAATCGAAAGTTTGGCTACATGCTGAATACATGAATAATAAAATTTCTTTTTCAGCAGACAGTGAGGCAATTATCACTAAAGGAATAATAGCTCTATTGGTTAGGGTTTTAAATAATCAGAGTCCAAAAAGTATTTTAGATGCTAAACTTAACTTTATTTCTGAAATTGGGTTAACAAATCATTTATCTCCAACAAGAGCAAATGGCTTATTAGAAATGGTTAAGCAAATGAAGGCATATGCATATTCCTTAATGTTAAAAAATAATTAGAAATGCCACAACTTGAAAATTTGATAGGCGATAAAAAAAAAATAGAAAACAAAATTATCAATGTTCTTAAAGCAATTTTTGATCCAGAAATTCCAGTTGATATTTATGAGCTAGGACTTATTTATGAAATTAAAATTGATGATCAATTTCATACAGAAATTATTATGACTTTAACCTCTCCCAATTGCCCTGTCGCAGAATCTATGCCTAAAGAAGTAGAAGATAAAGTTGGGGAAGTTCATGGAGTTAAAAGTTCAAAAGTTAATATTGTTTTTGACCCTCCTTGGGATAAGGACATGATGAGTGAAGAAGCTAAATTAGATTTAGGAATGATATAAATTTAAAAAATGGAATTTGGAATTGATGCTATAGATTATTATTTACCGAGAATAGCTTTAAAAATTAGCAGTTTAGCAGAAAAAAGAAATATTATTCCCGCTAAACTTGAAAAGGGATTGGGATTACAGTACATGGCTTTAACTGATTGCAATGAAGATACTGCTTCAATGGCTGCAAATGCATTATTAAATTTGATAAAAAACAATAATGTTGACCCTAAAACTATTGGAAGAATATACTTGGGAACTGAGAGTGCATTAGATGCTGCTAAACCTACCGCTACTTATGCAGTTGGAGCAGTAGAAAAAATAATATCATCTAAATTTGGAGATCGTTGCTTTAAAAATTGTGATGTAGTAGATTTAACATTTGCCTGTATTGGAGCTGTTGATGCTCTAGAAAATTGTTTAGATTGGGTAAAAGCAAGTCCCGAAAGAAAAGCAATAGTAATTGCTTCAGACCTTGCAAAATACGATCTTGAATCTTCTGGAGAATATACCCAAGGTGCAGGATCGGTCGCCATGCTTGTTACGTCCAGTCCAAGTATTATAGCCTTTAAAAATACGATTGGCATAAGCATGGAACATGTTAGTGATTTTTTTAAGCCCAGAAGAAAAATTGACAATACTTATCTTAAGCAAAAAAATATCTCTGTCCAAGAACTTACAAATACTAATAAAGAAAAAATAGAATTTTATTTTGAAGAACCTGTTTTTGACGGTAAGTATTCAAATGAATGCTATCAAAAAAGAATAGCTGAAGCTTTAAATCATTTTAAAGCCCAAAAAAATATAAATTTTCTAAAAGATTGGCAACATATGATATTCCATTTACCCTATGCTTTTCAGGGTAGAAGAATGATGTTAGATATTTGGCTTGAATGGATCAAAGATGAAGACATTTTTGTAGATCTTGAAAAAGAAATTGGCAAGTCCGAAAGCGGAGATTATAAAGATTGGAGAAAAGCTGCTTCGAAATCTACTCTTTATAAAAGATTTGTACAAAATAAGATTCAAGATGGTGAAATGGCATCAAGTTTTATTGGAAATATGTACACTGCTTCAATTTTCATGTCACTTATAAGCCTTCTTTATTCTGCTTATGATAAAAAGAGAAGTATTTCAGGAGATAATATTGGTTTTCTGAGCTATGGAAGTGGGTCTAAATCAAAGATTTTACAGGCAAAAATTATTCCTAAGTGGGAGAAAAAAATTAGTCATCTTAAAATACTTGAAAATATTAATAGTAGAAAAATAATTGATTTTGAAACCTATGAAAAACTGCATAATGGAGCATTAAATAATCCTATATATAATCACAATAATATTGTGTTAGATAGTATAGACCAACGAGAGAATAAGACTGGGTTTAGACATTACATTAAAAATTGAACGAAATAAGAAATAGAGTTGCTGAAAGTAGTCTTATTACAATAGACATGAAATCTTTTGTTGGTTCGCAAGAAAGGGAAAAAATTGATATTTCTAAGTGGCTTCATCAAGGAGTGGTTTTAAAAGAAAAACTCTTTAGAGAATTTCTAAATAATGAACAATGGATTAAATATCAAAATAAATATGTTGCTATTTATTGCTCTGTTGATACCATCATACCAATATGGGCATATATGCTTATTACAAAATATTTAAATCCTTTTACTAGGAATGTGGTTTTTGGAGATGAAAAAGAATTAGAAAAGAAAATATTTGAAATCAATATCAATCAGATTCAATTAAATGAACTTCAAGACAAAAGAGTTTTAGTAAAAGGATGTGCAGATACTTATATTCCTGACGAAAGTTATGTTCAAATTAGTAATAAACTGATTGGTACTGTCAAGTCCTTAATGTTTGGAGAAGCCTGCTCTAACGTACCTATATATAAATCTACTTAAAGCTATTCTACTTACTAATTTTATTTTTTAAAGATTGTAGAATAGAGCTGGCTTTATTGTTAATATCCTCTGATAATTTTAATTTAAAAATAAATGCCCAATAAAAAGTTGAAATAAAAATCATCATTAAAATGAAACTTAAAATGGGGTTAAATGAGAGTAGTTCATTTAAATTATAAGATATTAAATAAAGAATAATCAATAATATAAAAACCGATACATTTTGTTTGGTAAATGGATGAAGTTTAAACCTATACCAAATAAAAATAGTTCTGAATATATTTATAAAAGATAGAGATAACATAGTGGAAATAGCAGCTCCTTCAATACCATAAATAGGTATTAGTAAATAATTTAGTCCTATAACCAATGCTACCATTAAAAAAATAAAAAATGTCTGAAATCTATATAATATCGATGAGGATAGTATTTCGCTATTAACAGATGTAAATGCGTCTAAAAATTGAGCAAATGCAATATATATAATGATTCCTATACCAAGAGAATATTCAGGTTTCATAAGTGTGAATAAATAAGGAGCACAAATTAATATTGATATAAATAAGAAACCCGAAATGATTTGAAGATTTAAAGTAGCTTTTTTATAAATTGTACTAATGGTATGAAGGTCTTTTTTCTTCCACGATTCAGAAATTACAGCAGAAGAAATTCCTCTTAATGATCTTGAAGGTACATTTACAACTACTCCAAATAATGCGGCAGTTGCATAAATCCCTACTTCTTTTGATCCAAGCATATCTAAAAGCATAATTCTATCAATTTCTAAAACCATTACACTTCCAATGCTTCCAAAAAATCCAAAAATAGAAGTCTTAAGAATATCAGATTTTAAATTCAATGATTGAACTCTACTAAAAAACTTTGAAATATTTAATCCCAAATCTGGAGAAAAAACAATATAAATAATACTTATAATGCCTGGTGAACACAATCCAAATACAAAAACTATAAATAAAGTTTTTAAATTAATTATGGAAAAAGCAAATAATAATATAGATGATAAATTGATTAATTTTAAAATGAGATTAGAACTAAAAATTCCTAAAACTGTATTGAAAGTCATCCTAATAAATGCATCTAAATTTGAAAAAATTAGTCTGAAAAAAAATGCAAAGAATAGTAAAAAAAAATAAAAAAGATTTTGATATTGTTCTGATACTTTCTCTTGAAAAATGTATTTAAGAAATAGGATTCCTAGTAATGTTCCAAATAGAGTTACTAAAAATGAAAACCCAACAAACCCGTAGTTTTTTTCTGATTTATTTCTAAACTTTGGAAAATGTCTAAGGGTTACTAATGGCAACCCGATGGTAAAGATAGATGTTAGTAAAAAGGATGCAGAGGTTATAGCATCTAAAATTCCTTTCTTTTCAGCTGATAAAAAATGTGGAAATAATATGGTATTTAAAAATCCAATTAGTATTCCAAGATATATAAATACTGTTGATTTGGATGCTTGTTTTTCAATGATTCCCATTCCCTTGAGACTTTTAATATTTTAATGAAAGTTTATGAAAATTATTGTTCATATTCTATTATTAATCAAATATTTGAGTAAAAATTTAACAACTCTTTGGCTGTTGAGGACCAATTTAAACTTCCATTATTACAAGCTTTGAAACCATTCATCGCTTTTTTGGTTGCCGATTCATAATCATTATATATATGTATGACTTCATTAGCAAATGATTTTGAGTTAGAAGCTTCATGAATAAACCCAGCATCATATTCGCTAATGATTCTTTTTAATGGAGCAGAGTCGCTTACTAATATTGGCTTTTTAGAAAGTAAAATTTGAAAAATCTTATGAGGAATCGTGTGATTAGTATGTGAATTTGATAAATGTGGTATAATATTAATATCCGAAATTTTCATGTATGAAGAAACTAAAGATTTGTCAACTTTTCCAAAAATAACTACATTTTTTTCAAGATTATTATGAGAAACAATGGTATTTAATTTTGATAATACTTCCTTACTTCCTCCTCCAATTATAAGTAAAACAGCATTGTTAATATATGCTGTAATGTCAACCATTGCTTCTACAGCTGTATCTATTCCTCTATGTGGTCCAATTCCTCCTATATAGGTAATTAAAAACTTGTTTTCAAGGTTAGGAGAAAGTGATATTTTTTTAGAATCGTTATGAAAGTCTAAGTGTTCAGTGTTGCTAATCACTTTGATTTTCTTTTCTTTTAGGCCATGTTTGTTAACCAACCTGTCTTTCATTTCTTCTACAACAGCAATAATGTGTTTAGCCTTGTTGGTTTCATTTCTTTCATATTTATTCCATTTTCTATAATTAAAAAAAATCATGTTTTTTAATCTTATAATTTTATTGGTCCTCCATTTAAACCAGACTTTTAACGCCTCTGCATAATTTTCATGAAGGTCAATTATATAAGGAATATTGACTTTTTTTGCAACTTTTCTTACCGTTTTAGAAAGTGGTAAGTCATGAACATGAATAATATCAAAATTTATTTCTTGGTGAAGTTTAAGAATTTGTCTGTAAAATATATAATGGACATTATTAATGGAAAAAATAGCATCTAAAATGCCTTTTTTAACTTTCTGATCCAAAGCGGGAGAATTAATTCTAATAATATTTAATCCATTATAATTTGATAAAACTTCTTCATTTTTTTTTCTCAAACATATTAGATAAACCTCATATAGATTAGAATTAATTAATGTTATTGCTTCTTTTTCTACCCTAATGTCTGGAGGGAAAGAGGCATCTAAAACCATTAATATTTTTCTTTTACTATTCAAAAAATCATTTTTGAAAATAATTTAATATTTAACTCTTTAAATTTTGATTAACTTCTAAAACATAGTATCTGGGATAAAATTTTCTTAAAATTGGTCTAAATCCAAATTCTTTTGTTGGTGAATTCCACTTTTCACTTCTTTCTATTTCCCAACCAGACTTTTCCAGTAACCAATCAAATTGCCAATCTTCAAATTCATGATAATGCTGATCCCACTTATCATTTTTATTTCTAAAAGCTGGACTAAACCAAAGCCTTAATGGGACAGAAACAAACATCTTAACTTTTGGAAGCTTTCTTAAAACATTAAAGGGAGCGACTAAATGTTCAAATATTTCAAATGATGTTATACAATCAATATCGTCAAATTTTTCTACAATTTCAGGTTGATCATCTAAGTCAACCACTCCGGTATTAACAACTTGAAATCCTTTGTTTCTTAGAATTTCAGCAAAAGTGTTATTGGGGCCTAAATCTAAAATTTTCTTTGGCTTGAATTTAGATTTATTTATAAATTCTAAAGTTCTATCAAATCTTAATTTAAGTAAATCACTTATTTGATCTAACGGTACAGTTGCAGAGGACATAATCTATAGTTTAATAAGCTCTTTTATTTATTCCTTCGATATAATTAATAAATGATTTATTTACCACTTTATTACCTCCTGGAGTTGGATAATTTCCTGTAAAATACCAATCTCCTGTGTGATTAGGACAAGCTATATGTAGATTTTCAACGGTTTGAAAAATAATTTTCACTTCAGAATTAATATTTTTATGCTTTAATAAAGAAGATATTTTATCTGAAATCTCCTGATCTTTAAATGAGTCATAAATAAGCTTTACATGGTTCTTTTCTTTTAACGTTCCGTCAAGTTCAGATTTCTTACAATTTTGGTATACATTTTCAATAGTGCTTTCCATCCCTCTTTCTTTTAGCAGAGAAATAGCAGCCTGAAATGCTATAAAGTCTCCTAATTTAGCCATATCTATACCATAGCAATCTGGATATCTTATTTGTGGTGCAGAAGAAACAATGACAATTTTCTTGGGCTCTAATCGATCTAAAATTCTAATTACGCTTTGCTTTAAAGTTGTTCCTCTTACAATAGAATCATCAATAATGACTACAGAATCTTTATTTCTTCTTAAAGACCCGTAGGTGATATCATAAACGTGTGCAACCATTTCATCTCTGGAATCATCTTGAGTTATGAATGTTCTAAGTTTTACGTCTTTAACCATTATTTTTTCAGCTCTAGTTCTAATAGCTAAAATTTTATCTAGTTTTTCATTGAAATCTTTAGAAGAGGAATCTAAATCTTTAATTTTTTTCTTTTTAACATCCGACAAATGGTTTTCTATTTCTTTGACCATTCCATAGTAAGACATTTCAGCAGTATTAGGAATAAAAGAAAATACCGTGTTTTTTAAATCATTATCAATAGCATCTAAAACTTGTTTTACAACTAATTTACCAAGTTTCAGTCTTTCATTATAAATATCTTTATCTGTTCCTCTAGAAAAATAAATTCTTTCAAAGGAGCATTTCTTAATTTCTTTGGGTGGGTTTATTTCAACTTCTTTAAATGAATTATCTTTTTTAATAATAAGAGCATTACCAGGATTCAACTCTTTGATTTCTTCCCACTTAATATTGAATGCTGTTTGTATAACTGGTCTTTCAGAAGTCACTACAAATACCTCATCATCTTCATACCAAAATGCAGGTCTAATTCCATTAGGATCTCTAATAACAAAAGCATCTCCGTGTCCTAATAATCCGGCCATTGTATATCCTCCATCCCAATCGCTAGAAGCATTTTTTAAAATGTTTTCAATATTTAAATTTCTAGCAATAATATTAGAAATTTCTTTATTATCAACACCTTTTTCTATGTGCTTTTTGAAAATCCTAGTGTTTTCTTGATCAAGGAAGTGACCTATTTTTTCAATAATTGTAATTGTATCAGAAACTTCTTTAGGGTGTTGACCAATATTGACCAAAATGTCAAATAACTCGTCAACATTAGTGAGGTTGAAATTTCCAGCAACAACTAGGTTTCTAGTCATCCAATTATTTTGTCTTAGAAATGGATGACAATTTTCTTTTTTATTTTTACCAAATGTTCCATATCTCAAGTGACCAAGAAAAAGTTCACCAGTAAAGGCCTCATTGGCTTTTAGATAATTTATATTTTTTAACTTATTTGGATCATTTTCATGAAGTATTTCAAACCTCTTATTTATATAAGAAAAAATATCTTTTATGGGCTGGTTTCTTACACTTCTAAATCTGCTAATATATCTTGTTCCAGGTTCTACGTCAAATTTAATATTGGCCAAGCCAGCACCATCTTGTCCTCTGTTGTGCTGCTTTTCCATAAGAAGGTACATTTTATTGAGTCCATAGAGAGCGGTACCATATTTCTTTAAATAAAAGTCTAATGGCTTTTTAAGTCTAAGAAGGGCAATACCACATTCATGTTTTATAGCGTCACTCATTAAGAATTTTTAACTTTACAAGAGTACAATGTTTCACTTGATTAAAATCATAATTGGAAAGATAATTATAAACACTTGTTTAATTTGAAAAAAATAATCAAAAATATATTTAAAACTAGTTTTTTATTTGTTTTTTTCGTGCCCCATATTTTTGTTGCTCAAGAACAGCCAAAATTCATAAAAAACCTAGGCCAATTTCATCAAAATATTCAATTTAAATTGGAACACAATGCTGGGAATATATTCTTTGAAAAAAATGGTGTAAGATTTGATTTATTTCAAAAAGAAAAAATAAATGAATTAAAACATGGCAATACGAAATTTAAAAATGTTTATGGTCATCGTTATAAAAATTCATTCAAAAATGCTAATGATAAGGTTGAAATAGTTGGTGAAAAAAAATCTAATACATATCACAACTATTTTATTGGCGATAACCCAAAAAGATGGAAGTCAAATGTTCCTATATTTAATAGTATTAGGTATAATAATTTGTATGAAAATATTGATTTAAATTATTATTCATATGGTGGTAAACTAAAATACGATTTCATTGTTCATCCTCATGCAAATATTAAATCTTTACAAATTCAATATCATGGTCTAGATAGTATTTATTTAAAATCCGGGCACCTTATTCTAAAGACATTATTAGGGAATGTTATTGAGCAAGCTCCAATTGGCTATCAGCTTGTAAATGGTTCCAAAAAGAGAATCTCTTGTAAATTCGTTTTAAATGGAGATATATTAAGTTTTAAGATTGATGAAAAATACAATAAAAACATTGATTTAATTATTGATCCTATTCTAATATTTTCAACTTATTCGGGATCTAGTGCTAATAATTGGGGAGAAACAGCAACCTATGATGAACTAGGTCATTTATATGCTGGTAGCATTGCTTTTGGTAATGGATATGATGTAACTACAGGATCTTATGATATGTTTTTTAATGGTGGTATAGGAACAGGTGGAAACGGTACAGATATATGTATAAGTAAATTTTCATCTGATGGAGATTCTCTAAAATATAGTACCTATTTAGGTGGAGGTGGGAATGAAAATCCTCACAGCTTAGTGGTAAATGACAATTATGAATTATTTATTTTGGGAAGTACTGGTTCTTCAGATTACCCTACTACAAATAATGCATACGATACTTCATTTAATAATGGAGACTTTTTTGGATTCATCAATTATCCTGCAAACTCAAACTCTTATTATTTAGAATATCCCATTGGAACAGATATTGTTGTTACCAAGTTTTCTCCCGATGGGTCCAATTTATTAGGTTCTACTTTTATAGGAGGAAGTAAAAATGATGGAATTAATGAGTCTGGAGCCAATAATATTAATGGTAATAAGCTTTGTTATTTTTACGCAGACGAATACCGTGGAGAAATCACCTTAGATAGTTTCGGAAACTGCTATGTTGCATCTAGTAGCTCTTCACTAGATTTTCCTTTGTTGAACGAATCACAAACTACAATTGGTGGTCTGCAAGATGCTGTTGCATTTAAATTAAATTCTAATCTATCAACTTTATTGTGGAGTACTTACATTGGTGGTTCTGATGACGATGCTGGGTACTCTATTCAACTAAACAATCAAGATCAAGCATTAATTTGTGGCGGAACCATGAGTAGTGATTTATTTACTTCTAGCAATTCTTTAAATCAAAATTATGGCGGAAATATAGACGGATTTATACAAAAATATAATACACTTAATGGAAGTATTTTAGCATCAAGTTATATTGGTGATAGTGGGTTTAATCAGTGTTATTTTGTTCAGGTAGACATCGATGATAACGTTTACTTATATGGCTTAACTAACTCTCCTTACACTATCTATCCTTCCACAGTTTACAATTCATTAGGGGCACAATTTATTCATAAACTTGATTCTAATTTATCAACCACACTTGTATCAACAAGCTTTGGAAATGGGAACTTATCTAGAAATATTACTCCATCAGCTTTTCTAGTTTCAGATTGTGGACTGATTTATATTTCTGGTTGGGGAGGGTTAAACACTAACAATGGAGATATTAGTAATATGCCTATTGTAAATCCAACACAATCTACTACAACTGGAGGAGATTTTTATTTGGCAGTTTTTTCGCCTAATATGAACTCCATGGTCTATGGAAGTTATTTTGGAGGTACTTTGAGCAATGAGCATGTTGATGGGGGAACCAGCAGGTTTGATAAAAATGGTAAGATTTATCAAGCAGTTTGTGCAGGATGTCAAGGGAATAATGATTTTCCCACCACCCCCAATGTTTATTCATCTGTTAATGGTAGCACCGGTTGCAATTTAGGCGCTTTTAAACTTGATTTAGAAAGTATCTTTGCTACAATAAGTTTACCAAGTTATTTTTCTTGCCTTCCCAACTCATGTTATTTTAACAATCTATCTCAGGGAGGAAATCAATATTATTGGGATTTTGGGGATGGTAATTCTTCAGACACAATAAGCCCATATCATACTTACTCTGATACAGGAACTTATAATGTAACTTTAATTGTATCAGATTCAGCTGGGTGTGTGATGCCAGACACTTCAAATGTTACGGTCAATATTTATGAAATAAATAATGCTTTAGTAGTTGGAGACAGTATTTTATGCCCTGGTACTGTTGTAACTTTAAATGCTTATGGAGGAACTCAATTTACTTGGTCTCCTACAAATTCTCTTTCTAGTGGAACTGGACAGCAAGTAATTGCAAATCCAAATACCAATACTACTTACATGTTGGTAGCAGAGGATAGTTGCAGTATTGATACTACCTATTACGATGTAACCATTCCTAATGATATTTATCAAACTAGTAATGACACTACTATTTGCAAAGAAGATTCTCTAATTCTTAATGCTGGTGGAGGTGTAATTTACAGGTGGACAGGGCCTAACATTATAAATGTGGATAGTGCTAACCCAATTGTCAACCCACAACAAAATAGTATGTATTATGTTGACATTACCACCCCAAACGGATGTGTTTACACTGATTCAGTACTCGTTGAAGTAGACCTTTCTGTTCCCAATATCATTCTTCAAGATACTTTAAACTTGTGTATAGGTGATTCGGTATTTGTTACATTGTCAAATCTTGATAATGCTATTTGGAACCCTATTGGACTTTCAAGCGACACCTCTGGAAATAATATTTGGATAAAAAGTGATTCAAATGGGACTTATTATGTGGTGTCTTACAATGCGTGTGGTCAATCCATAGATTCAATTACAGCACTTGTATTTGGTTATTCAGGAAATGCATTTGGAGATACTTCAATTTGCTATGGCGATACTGCTGAAATATTTGCAACTGATGGAATAAATTATTTTTGGTATCCCAACAATAGTTTATCTAATAATGATAGTAACTGGACTTATGCTTATCCTTCTCAAAATACTGATTATAGAGTAATAATAGAAAATAATTATGGTTGTAGAGATACATTTGAGGTTGCAGTTAATGTTTCTCCTAATCCTGTAGTGAATGCAGGAATAAATTTTTGGATGTCCTATGGGGAGTCTATCAATTTAAATGGATTTACTAATGCTGACAGTTATTATTGGGAATCCTCATCTTGGATTTCTTGTCATACATGTTTGAATCCACAAATTAACCCAACTGAAACAACACTTTATATACTCAATGTAACTGACTCAATTGGGTGTATAAATTCTGATACGGTAGAAGTAAATATTAAGGGTGATATATTTGTTCCTAATACTTTTACTCCCAATGAAGATGGTGACAATGATTTATTTGAAATTAAAGGAGAAAATATTAAAAGTTTTGAATTATGGATTTACAACAGATGGGGAGAAGAAATCTATCATACTACAAAAATGAGTGATTTTTGGGATGGTAAATTTGTAGGAAATAAGTGCAAATTAGATAGTTACATATGGATTATTGAATACTTTGATTTTAATCAAAATTTTAATTCCATCAATGGTCATGTAAACTTATTAGAATAATCAATCTACATATCTTTTATCAACTTCCATAATTTCTCCTGTAGAAGGGCAGGTTCTCAACTTTTCATCAGAATAAAATCTTTTAAAAACTGCTAAAAAGTCTTTTTCTATATTAGTTAATTGAAAATATT
>ERZ802830.3117-NODE-3117-length-14363-cov-33.3782_pt1 | contig 14363 bp, 13 predicted proteins | sample MGYA00345654_ERZ802830 | MGnify/ENA primary metagenome ERZ802830 (study PRJEB30503, sample SAMEA104212375) | marine metagenome | biome: Westerlies Biome; feature: [SRF] surface water layer (ENVO:00010504) within the epipelagic zone...; material: water... | reverse complement strand
GCAACAGGACTTGGTTTATTTAACGGAGGTGGGTGGAACCAACTCGCTATTCAAGCTATTGGGGTTGCTGCATACGGCGCTTGGGCAGTTGTAACTTCTTTGATTGTACTTACAATTCTTAAGAAAACAATTGGACTTCGCGTTTCTGAAGAAGATGAAAAAGCAGGTTTAGATATCTCTGAGCACGATGAAGAAGCTTTTAACAGCGAGTTATTGCCGTAGTTTATAACTAACGACAAAAATTTTATATAGTGAGTAGGTTTTATATCCTACTCACTATATTTTTATACCCAAATTTAAATAAATGAAAAAAATAGAAGCTTTAATTCGAAAAGCTCAATACGAAGACGTAAAAAACAAACTACATGAAGTAGGTGTTACGTTTTTCAGCTATTGGGATGTAACAGGTATTGGAAACGAAAAATTCGGTAGAGTTTACCGAGGTGTTTCCTACAGTACATCTGCCATAGACCGCAGAATGTTATCCATTGTGGTAAACGAGGATTTTGTAGAGCCTGCAGTACAGGCCATCATTGAAGCCGGTGGAACGGGAAATATCGGCGATGGTAAAATTTTTATCCTCCCCGTTGAGGAAGCATACCGAATTCGCACAGGCGAAAAAGGAGGAGACACTTTAAACTAAACAAAAATGGAAGCATTATTTACCGTAAACAATGTATGGATGATGATCTGTACAGCACTCGTATTTTTTATGCACTTGGGATTCTCATTCCTTGAAGCAGGACTAACACGTCAAAAAAACACTGTAAACATTTTGTTTAAAAACTTCTTTGTTATTACAGCTGGGCTTTTACTTTACGCACTTGCTGGATTCAACCTTATGTATCCAGGATTTGAAGAAGGAGCCATTGGCTTTTTTAAATTTGCTGGATGGGGTATCGCCCCGCCAGAAGGAGGCATGACCGCAGCATACGCTGATGGTGGATATACTTGGTGGACTGATTTCCTATTTCAAGGAATGTTTGCCGCTACAGCAGCAACTATTGTTTCTGGTGCCGTAGCAGAGCGCATTAAGCTAGAAGCCTTTATGCTTTTTGCTGTGCTTTATGTTGGATTGGTTTACCCAATCGTAGGCTCATGGCAATGGGGTGGTGGATTTTTAAGCAGCTGGGGTTTTTATGACTTTGCTGGTTCTACGCTTGTTCACTCTGTTGGTGGCTGGGCTGCCTTAGTTGTAATCTACTTCTTAGGAGCGCGAATTGGAAAATTTAGTGCAGATGGCAAATCAAACCCAATATTCGGACACAATATTCCTATTGCTGCTGCCGGCGTTTTAATCCTTTGGTTAGGGTGGTTTGGATTTAATGGAGGTTCTGTACTTTCAGCCGACCCAGAAGCTACGTCATTGGTACTTGTAACAACAAGTTTAGCAGCCGCGGCAGGTGGTGTTGTTGCTTCAATATTCTCTCATATTCTCTATAAAAACTACGATATCACTATGTTTATGAATGGTGTATTGGGTGGTTTAGTAGCCATTACAGCAGGTGCTGACCAAATGTCAACTGGAGAAGCGATGATTGTTGGAAGTATAGGGGGTATTGTTGTAGTACTTGCCATTGCTTTGCTTGAAAAGTTAAAATTAGACGATCCTGTAGGTGCCATTGCTGTTCACCTATTTGCAGGAATGTGGGGAACTTTAGCAGTAGGTATTTTCGGTGCCATGGCTGGATTTGATCAATTTATGATTCAACTTGCTGGGGTGGGTATTGTTGGTGCATTTTGTGTGCTCTCTACGCTTATTCTAGTATTGCTTGTAAAAGCATTAGTCGGCCTACGCGTTAGCAAAGAAGAAGAAATTAATGGACTAGACGACGCTGAACACGGAATGGCTGCTTACGCAGACTTTAGTGTGTCTAAAAAGTAAACATTCATTTGTTTAATTAGGAGTGTAAAACCTCCGTTTCCTTCGATAAATTTAAGGAACGGAGGTTTTTTTATGTATGTTTGCAGCAAAATTTTATATGTACGCCGTTACACTTGTTATTCAATGTCCCGATAAAAAAGGCATCATTGCAGATGTGACTTCCTTTGTGTATCAAAACAAGGGGAACATTCAGTATATCGACCAGTATGTAGACAGAGAAAAAGGAGCCTTTTTTATGCGTTTAGAGGCAGAACTTGACGAACAGCTTTGCTCCTACAAAGCGTTCACAACAGCTTTTAAAGAGGGGCCCGCAACCGTTTTTAGTATGGACTGGAGTCATCAGCCCATAGCATACAAACCAAAAATGGCTGTTTTTGTATCGAAATACGATCATTGCCTCTACGACTTATTAGGAAGGTTTAAATCTGGTGAGCTTGCTGTTGAAATACCATTTATTCTAAGCAATCACCCTGACCTTGCACCCATTGCCAAAGCGTTTGAAATTCCATTTTATCATGTAGCTGTTACTAAGGATGCAAAAGCTGAAGCTACGCAAGAACAACTGCGTTTACTAAAAGAACACAACGTAGATTTTATCGTATTGGCGCGTTATATGCAAATTGTGCCCACCGCTTTAATTGACGCTTTCACGAGTAACATCATAAACATTCACCATTCGTTTTTACCAGCATTTCCAGGTGCAAAACCTTACCATTCGGCATTTGAACGCGGTGTAAAAATCATTGGGGCAACGAGTCATTACGTAACAGAAGAACTCGACGCTGGACCTATTATTGAACAAGACGTTGCCAAGGTATCACACAGCCATAGTGTGTCGCAGCTGATTGCGAAAGGACGTGACTTAGAAAAAATTGTGTTAGCCAATGCGGTTAAGCATCATATTGCCAAAAAAGTAATGGTATACGGCAATAAAACCGTGATTTTTACATAAGATACAAGCGCTCTTAAACACCATTTAAAAAGCGAAGTGTAGTTGTGTTAAATACTGTTGGTTGTTCCACGTTAACTACATGACCACATTGCGGTACCACCGCTAACTGTGCCGAAGATTGGAGCGAAGCTAATTTTTCTATACTAGGCAAAAACATATAATCTTCTTCTCCCATAACATACAGCGTTGGAATACCCACATCTACTTGACGAAAAAGACGCAACAACGGCTTTAATTCAGTCGTTAATTTATACCAGCGTAAAAATTCTTTGTGGTATAGTTTTTTGGCCTCTCGAACAAATAGCAACCTAGATTCACGGTGATTTTTCTTTGGCATTATGATAAAAGCAAAAAAGCGATAGAGCCATAAGTAAGGGATAATCGATTTAACTACATTCCCCAATCGCATCAAAATTTGTGAACGAACATTTAACTTCACAATTGCACCCCCCATAACCATACTCCGTACTCGGTCAGGATAGGTTTCAGCTAATTGACGAATCAAAATTGTTCCAAGTGAAATACCTACAAAATGTGAATTTTCAATTTTCTCATAATCCAATACTTCAATAATATCGGCAACAATCACTTCAAATGTATAGCGTTCTTTAAAGGCCTGTTTCAGCTTTGGCTTGGAGTTTCCGTGTCCGCGCAAATCCAACATAAGCACATTGTAATGCTTTGTATATGCCCTAATTTGTTTGTACCAAATAGAAGAACTTCCCCCTGCCCCATGAACAAAGGTCACCCATTCTTGAGAGGTCTTATGTGGATAAAGCGTGTAATGTAACATCAGTTTAGCAGATTTTTCATGTCTTGTTGTAATGCGTTTGCTGCTTCCAAGGCCGCTTCTGCAAAATCTTCGCCGTTACTAGCATATAAAATTCCTCTTGAGGAATTCACTAGAAGCCCTATTTTTTTATTTGCACCGTGTTTGTACACATCTCTAAGACTTCCACCTTGCGCACCAACGCCAGGCACCAATAAGAACGAATCGGGAACTAATTTTCTGATTTCAACTAAGTGCTCTGCTTTTGTTGCGCCTACCACATACATCAACTGAGATGCGTTATTCCAGTTTTGCGACTGCTTTAACACTTGTTTATAGAGCACTTCTTTATCCTTGGCTTTTAATTGAAAATCTGCTGCGCCTTCATTTGAGGTAAGCGCCAATAAAATAGCATGCTTGTTTTTATAGGTTAAAAAGGGTTCAACAGAATCTTTTCCCATGTAGGGCGCAATGGTGATGGCGTCAAAAGGCATGGCTTCAAAAAACGCTTTCGCATAACGTAACGAAGTATTTCCAATATCTCCGCGTTTTGCATCAGCGATAAGAAACAATTCGGGATAATGCGATTTAATATACTGTGCCAATTTATGAAGCGTAGTAAAACCCACTACGCCATACGCCTCAAAAAAAGCAGTATTGATTTTTACTGAAACGCATAAGTGGTTAACGTGATCCACAATAGTTTTACAAAAATCGAATAAGGGTTCTTCACTTGATGCAACCAAATGCGAAGGCATTTTGTCCAAATCAGGATCTAAGCCCAAGCACAAAAAAGACTTTTTAAGTTGTATTTGCTCAAAAATTGTTTGCGTTGTCATGCTATAATAACTCGTCTGAAAATTTTAATTTTTCGGTGTTTTGATGCAATTGCATTTCATCAATAAGTTTTTGAATATCTCCGTTGATGATGTTTTGTAAGTCGTAAAGGGTAAGTCCTATGCGGTGATCTGTAACACGCCCTTGTGGGTAGTTGTAGGTTCTGATTTTTGCCGATCTATCCCCAGAAGAAACCATGCTTTTTCGCTTTTCAGAGTCTGCCGCCTGTTTTTTAGCAAGCTCCATATCGTAAAGCCTAGAGCGCAATACCTTCAGTGCTTTTTCTAAGTTTTTATGTGATGATTTTTGGTCTTGACAGCTTACAATCATTCCTGTGGGTTCGTGGTGAAGCTTAATGGCAGAGTATGTTGTATTTACAGATTGTCCTCCCGGACCTGTTGATGTAGTGCGTTCAATTCGAATTTCAGACATATCTAACTCTATGTCAAATTCCTCAGCTTCGGGGAGTACCATTACCGTCGCAGCAGATGTGTGCACGCGACCTTGGGTTTCGGTTTGAGGCACACGCTGTACACGATGTACGCCAGATTCAAACTTTAGCGTTCCGTACACATTCTCACCACTAACCTCAACAATAACTTCTTTAAATCCTCCAGAAGTTCCTTCACTCATGTCTACCACACTCACTTTCCACCCCTTACTTTCGCAATATTTGGTATACATACGATACAAATCACCTGCGAAGATACTTGCTTCATCACCGCCAGTTCCAGCACGCAATTCCATCATCACATTCTTGGAATCCTCTGGGTCTTTAGGAATAAGCATAAAACGGATTGCATCTTCCAGTATATCTAGTTTCTTAGTTGACTCATCAAGCTCTTCCTTTGCCATTGCCAACATTTCTGCATCTTTCTCTTCAGCAATAAGGGTTTGCGCCTCATTTTTATTATTGAGTAAATTAAGGTACTCTGACCGCTTTTCCATTAATGCACTCAAATCTTTGTATTCCCTGTTGAGTGCCACATATCGCTTTTGGTCAGCAATAATATCAGGCTGAATGATAAGGTCAGCAACTTCATCAAAACGCTGCTTAACAATTTGTAATTTTTCTTGTAACATATGCTAGGGCACAAAGGTACGCAACTCCAAGCGAAAGCGAATACGCATGTTATCACGCATCTTTACTAGCATAAAAGAAGGGAGTTTTATGTTGAACGCTGAAGGCTTTACATTAAATTCTCCTTCAAGAATCCAATTGTCTTGCCTTTTAGCCCAAGAAGCAACTGTTTTTAAGGGAATTGAAACGCCGTGAAATTTTAATGCTCCAGAAAGTGTAAGTGTGCCGTCATTCAAAATCATATCATCTGAATAAAACGAAACCTTGGGAAAGCGTAAAGCATCCAAAACTTCTAAAGCATGTGCGTCGCGGTTGCTGTTTTTTGAATTAAACGAAGAAATTCCCGTAGCAATGGCAATACGTTTTGGAATGTCTTTTTCCAGTATTACAACGCCTTGCACAGCCTTAGATGTGCCAGACCAATCGTGAACAGGGTGTGATGCTTCATAGCTAATGTATGAATTTTCTGTATCAACCCGAAGTTGCTGTGCTGAATGGAGCATAGGGAGGAAAAGCAATACTAAAAAAAAATTCTTCATATTAAAATTTAAATACTAAAACTGCCATCGCATAACTACCAAAAGCTGTATAGGCAGCCGCTTTATGTACATCACGGTTTTTATCTTTATAAATATTAGTTACCACCATGGCAGAAAAATGAACCGTTGCTAAGGTTTTGTGTGCCTTTATAGATGAAAACCCTTTAATTTTTTTGTTAATTAAAGGCGGTGGTGTAAACAATGATAAGCCAGCAGTAGTGAAATAGCCAATGTTAACAACCGTGCCCATGTCTTTATGTAACTGATACAGTTCGTTGTCACCATTGTATAATTTTCCACCAATGATACCCTGTGCCACCATTGCTGCAAGTGTTGCATACCCCAACACCTGATGCGTAGTAAGCATGACCCGCCGTAGCTTGAGTTCTTTTTGCCGTTGCTCTAACGTAAGGGGGGCAATTCCTGTAGTACGTAAAAGCCCTTTTTCTCCCCACAATAACTTTTGGGTAAACACCATGCGTTGAGGAAGCAATGGGGTTTCTTCGATTGAATCATCTATTAGGCTAAATAAATTTTCTTCTTGAGAAAACCCAAAAGCAGACAGAAATAAGAACGAAATACAAACTAAGTTACGCATATTCAAAAGTTCCGTTTGGCGTTGTTAAGGTAAGTTTTTTTGTAGGATTATCCTCTACCCTACCAATAATCTGCGCATCAATATCAAACGAATTAGCTACTTCAATGATATGTACTGCATGCTCGGGTGAAACGTAAAGCTCTAATCGGTGTCCCATATTGAATACCTTGTACATCTCACGCCAATCTGTTTTTGATTCAGCCTGAATCATTTTGAACAAAGGCGGAATTGGAAAGAGGTTATCTTTAATTACGTGTCCTTTATCTAAAAAGTGTAATACTTTAGTTTGTGCTCCCCCACTACAGTGCACTGCGCCATGAATAGCACTACTTCCTAGTTTTTCGAGAATAGCTTTCATTACAGGAGCGTATGTCCTTGTAGGAGACAGCACCAATTTACCAGCGTTCAATGGAACGCCATCTACAGTATCTTGAAGTTTTTTGGTTCCTGTATATACAAACGAATCTGGTACTAATGGATCAAAACTTTCGGGAAACTCTGCAGCCAAAGATTTATGAAACACGTCATGCCGCGCTGAAGTAAGCCCGTTACTGCCCATACCTCCATTGTATTCGGTTTCATAAGAAGCCTGCCCAAAAGATGCAAGCCCAACAATCACATTACCTGACTGGATGTTAGCATTGTCAATAATGTTTTCGCGCTTTAAACGTGCCGTGACGGTTGAATCAACAATAATGGTACGTACCAAATCACCAACATCGGCAGTTTCACCACCTGTTAATGTTAGTTTCATGCCGTGCCCGTTAAGTTCATCAACTAATTCTTGCGTACCTTGAATTAAGGCTTTTATCACCTCTGCTGGAATTAGGTTTTTATTACGACCAATAGTAGAGGAAATGAGAACTTCATCTACAGCACCCACACATAGCAAATCGTCAAGGTTCATGATAAGAGCATCTTGCGCAATACCTTTCCAGACGGACAAGTCGCCAGTTTTTTTCCAATACATGTAGGCTAAAGATGACTTGGTCCCTGCCCCATCGGCATGCATGACCAAGCAGTAATTTTCATCATTGGTAAGGTAGTCAGGTACTATTTTACAAAAGGCTTTTGGAAAAAGACCCTTGTCAATGTTTTTTATAGCAGCGTGTACATCTTCTTTATCTGCGGACACACCGCGCATTTGGTACCGTTCTTTTGGAGGGTTTTTTGACATATCTAACGTAAAAATAGTAATTCTCGGTACTTAGCAAGCGGCCAAGTTGAATCGTCAACAATAAGTTCTAGACCGTCTGCGGCTTCTCTAATTTTATCAAAAAGTGGAAGTACATTTTTAGCATACATTTGGGCGCTATCATCTAGCTTACTCATGCTGTTTGCTTTCGTTCTAGCTTTTGCCAAAGCAGTAGTAGAAGATGTAATTGCATCAATTAATACGCTAATTTCTTCAATGGTTTCCATAGCAACAGGCGCATGTTTGCTAAAGCTATCACCATAAATTTGCTTTAGGCCACTTACATTTTCTACAAGCATATGTTGGTACTTAAACGCTGTTGGAAGAATTTGATTTTTTGTCATATTCTCTAGTACAAGGCTTTCAATTTCAACGCATTGTATATACTGCTCTAGCTGAATTTCATAGCGCGCTTTTTGTTCAATAGGATTCATCACATCCATGCTATCAAATAGATCAACGATGTTGTCATGCATGCGGACAGAGAGGGCCTCTGGTGTTTTTTTGAGATTTGATAATCCGCGTCGCGCTGCTTCTTTTTGCCAAGCAGCACTGTAACCATCTCCATCAAAAAGAATGTTTTTTGTCGTTTTGATGTATTCTCGAAGAACATTAAAAATAGCGTCGTCTTTTTTGAGTTTTTTAGACTTAATTAATTTATCCACTTCCGACTTAAACTCAATAAGCTGTTTGGCAACTATAGTATTTAGTACTGTCATGGGAATGGCACAGTTTTGGTTTGACCCAACTGCACGAAATTCAAATTTATTACCTGTAAACGCAAATGGTGAAGTTCGGTTTCTATCTGTGTTGTCTAACAATACATCTGGTATTTTTCCAACAACATTAAGCTTCAAATCTGTTTTTTCTTGCGGAGATAGTTTTCCTTTGGAAACGTGCTCTAAGTTGTCCAATACAGTCGAAAGCTGTGAACCAATAAAAACAGAAATTATGGCTGGAGGTGCTTCATTTGCGCCAAGTCGATGGTCGTTTCCTGCACTAGCTACAGACGAGCGAACAAGTGCCTCATAATTTTGAACCGCCTTTATGGTGGTAACAAAAAATGTAAGAAACTGCAAGTTGCTCATAGGTGTTTTACCTGGGCTAAGTAAGTTTACACCCGTATTTGTTTGCAGCGACCAATTGTTGTGCTTCCCGGAGCCATTAATTCCAGAAAATGGTTTTTCATGTAGCAAAATCTTAAACTGGTGTTTACTTGCTATTTTCCCCATGATATCCATCAACAAGGCGTTGTGATCCACAGCAAGATTGGCTTCTTCAAAAATGGGAGCTAGTTCAAATTGGTTTGGTGCCACTTCGTTATGGCGAGTTTTTACAGGGATTCCCAAAAGCATGGATTCATATTCCAATTCTCGCATAAAATTAATAGCACGTGTCGGTATTGACCCAAAATAATGATCATCTAATTGTTGTCCTTTTGGAGGAGGATGCCCAACCAAGGTTCGGCCGGCCAGCGTAATATCTGGTCGCGATGCTGCTAATGCTTTATCTACTAAAAAATATTCTTGTTCCCAACCTAAGGTAGCCTGCACGTGCGTTACTGTTTTATCAAAAAACTTGGCTACTTGCGTGGCAGCCTCATCTACAGCACTTAAAGCACGAAGTAAGGGCGTTTTGTTGTCCAACGCTTGTCCGGTGTAGGACACAAAAATAGTAGGAATACAGAGTGTGGAGCCATAAATGAATGCGGGGGATGATGGATCCCAAGCCGTATAGCCTCTAGCTTCAAACGTATTTCGAATACCTCCACTAGGAAAACTAGAAGCATCGGGTTCTTGTTGTACCAATTGTGAGCCATCAAAGTACTCCAGACTATCGCCATTGGAGTCTATGTCAAAAAATGCATCGTGCTTTTCAGCAGTGGCACCTGTTAACGGCTGAAACCAGTGCGTGTAATGCGTAGCTCCCATCGAGATTGCCCAATCTTTCATGGATGCAGCTACGTGGTCTGCAACTGACCGATTGATTTTTGTTCCCTTTTCAATAGCTTCATTTATCTCTTTAAAGGCCTGTTTTGTGAGAAATGTGCGCATGGCCTTTTTGGTAAACACATGGCTTGCAAAAAGACTTGAATTTTTGTGATTAGATTGATATGGATTTGCAGGGCGATTTACCGCGTCCTGGATGGCTTGAAAACGCAGTTTGTTCATGGCATTAAAGTTTTAAGGTTACACACAAATATACATCAAATCTAAAGACTATATTCTGGTGTATTACATTTAGGTTTTACGTATTTAAATTATAATTATTTCATTATTATCAATATTTACCCCACAAAATTAGGGGTATTGCAAAAACAACTCTAAAGTTTATAAAAAAACACCCGTAAACGTAGCAGGGTGGGATAAAATTTTATTTTTGTTAAACATTTTTAAGAAATCATGAATAAATCAAAACTTGAATACATTTGGTTGGACGGATACAAGCCGACTGCCAACTTACGAAGTAAAACAAAAATTGTTAGCGACTTTTCTGGAAAATTAGCCGATGTTGATATGTGGTCATTTGACGGTAGCTCTACCCTACAAGCTGAGGGAGGCTCTTCAGATTGCCTGTTAAAGCCCGTTGCAATCTACCCAGACCCAGTGCGTAAAAACGCATACTTAGTTATGACTGAGGTGCTTAATGCAGATGGATCTGCACACGAGTCAAACGGCCGTGCTACCATTGAGGATGACGACGATGATTTTTGGTTCGGATTTGAGCAAGAATATTTCCTTTGGGACCCAGAAACAAACCTTCCATTAGGATTCCCAAAAGACCAAACGCCACAGGGACAATTCTACTGTTCAGTAGGTGCTAAAAATTCTTTTGGTCGTGAAATTATGGACCGTCATTTAGACATTTGTCTTGAGGCAGGACTAAACGTTGAAGGTACGAATGGTGAGGTTGCGCCAGGACAGTGGGAATTCCAAATTTTCGCAAAAGGTGCTGCAGAAGCTGGAGACCAAATTTGGATTGCACGTTATATCCTAGAGCGTTTAGGTGAGGACTATGGCCTAGCTATTGACTACCACCCAAAACCACTTGGTGCTACAGACTGGAACGGTTCAGGTATGCACGCAAACTTCTCTAACTCAATCCTTAGAACTTGTGGTTCTAAAGAAACGTATGATAAAATTTGTGAAGCTTTCCGCCCAGTAGTAAAAGAACATATTGATGTATACGGTGCGTATAACGATCAACGTCTTACAGGTGAGCACGAAACACAGTCTATTACTGAGTTTAGCTACGGAGTATCTGACCGTGGAGCGTCTATTCGTATTCCGATCATGACGGTTGAAAAAGGTTGGAAAGGATGGTTGGAAGACCGTCGCCCAGCTTCAAACGGAGATCCGTATAAAATTGCGGCGCGTATTATTAAAACCGTAAAATCAGCTGACGTATAGTCTACTCGATTTTAATCAAATACAAAACCTGTTTTTCAAGCATTTTGAAAAGCAGGTCTTTTTTTACGCCAAAGTCTGCACTATATAAGCCACATAACAGAGCACCAAGACAAGCCCTTGTCGCCATGAAAGCTGTAAGCTTTTGGAAAATAATACCAGTGGCAACAAGATTACTGCAAAGCCAATCATCACCCAAATGTCAAATGCCAAAAGTTGCGCATCGCCTACGTGCAGCGGATGAATAACCGCCGTAATACCCAATACGGTAAGTATATTAAATAAGTTAGAACCAATTAAGTTCCCTATCGAAATGCCCTGTTCTTTTTTGGCAATTGCCATTCCAGAAGCTACCAATTCGGGTAAACTCGTGCCTATGGAAACCAACGTAATTCCAATAATACGTTCGCTCACATCATATGCTCGCGCTAAGCCTATGGCACCCTGTACCAACCATTGCGATCCAAATGCAAGTCCAAACGAACCAAGTGCCATAAAAAACAGAATCCATCCCCATGATTTGAATGGGACTTCATCGGGTGTTTCTTGCACCACTACGGTGGGTTGAAATTTAATCAAATATGTCATTACCGCCACAAGAACAATAAGTAATGCAATCCCTTCAGATTGGGTAATTGTCCCATTATAAAGCAAGAAAAGGAGGAGTAGCGAAACACCAAAAACTACAGGCCAATCAAATTGGTAAAAACTTTTTTGTACTTGAATGCGACCAAAAAGCAAAATAGTTCCAAGTACAAATCCAAGATTTGCAATATTTGATCCCACCACATTACTCAACGACAAATCGGGATAGCCTTCTAGGGCTGCACGAACACTAGTAATGAGTTCGGGTAAAGAAGTTGCAAAAGATACTATGGTCATCCCTACGACCACTTTAGGAACCTGCCATCGTGCGGCAGTTGCCACAGCGGCACGCAATAGCCATTCGCCACCTAAAAGCAGTAACGCAAGACCTCCAATAAGTAGTAGCGTATTCATGTTTTGTGGCGAAGATACGGAGCAGAAGGTTTTGTACCTTTGCGTTATGCAAAAAAATGTATTTCAGTTTTTGGCAAAATGCAATAAACTATTTTTGCCCAGTTTGACGAAAAAGCAGGTGGATTTGGCTAAAGCTTCTAAAGGACAGCTGTTACTCATTGCATGGCGTGCTTATGTTACAATGCGCGCGATTTAGTTTTGTTGCATTGGTAAAATAAGATATATTTGCACCCGCAAAAGGCCTCGTGGCGCAACTGAATAGCGCATCTGATTACGGCTCAAACATTACATAACTACTTTTAACACCATAAACAAGCCTAATAACCTGTTAATAGGATATAGCCTGTATTGATATTTTCATATATTTGTTGTACACAATGTTGTACACTTCTATAATTATAGTTGTACACATCAAATAATACACCTATGAGAATAGCCTTTGAAATAAATAGCAGACAGAATAAAGATGGTAGAAATAACGTCAGAATTAGGGTGTCAAATGGCAGAAATGTTACACCAATAAAGTTTTCAACACCAATAAATATCTACAAAGAATATTGGGATAAAAAAGATGAAAGAGTAACAAACCAACATATAGAATTTGCATTAGTAAACAGGGCTTTAAAAGTATTTAAGGAGCGTAAGGAGTACTGTATGGCTAAATGGGAAGGTGGGCAATTTACCATTCGCAATGTTGCTAATTATATGGAAGGAGTGACTGATTACAGTAGTTTGGATGCTTTTGTCAGTACTGTACTAAAGCGTAGGATGACAGATGTGTCATTTACTGATGTATCCCAAAAGCTAAATATTATCAAGGGGCATATGGGTATTAGAGGGGAGTTACAGTTCAAGGAAATAAACAGAAACTTCTACTATGAATTATGGGAAAAATTAGTTGCTAAAGGATTGTCAAAAAACAGTATTAAGTCATACTCTATTGCTATTGGTTCTGTGCTAAAACAGGCATACGATGAGGGTGTTATACAGGAAATACCAAGAAGACCAAAAGAATTTACGTCTGGTAAAGGAGGAGTGAAAAGAAAAGACAAAACAACTGTTACTCCTGAAATAGTAGAACAAGCAATAAAAGAAGCTAAAAATATATCTCAATGGCAAAGCGTTGGATTTTGGTTATTAGAGTTTTGTATGCGAGGCTTATATCCTGCTGACATAGTTAAAATGACAGAGGCAAATCTTGATGTACCTACTGCACTAAAAAGGATTAAGAATGAAATATTTATAGAGCATCCACGCTCTAAAAGTCAGCATACAGAAAATGAGGATATGTACATTCACATTGACAATATGATAACAGAGCCATTGATTGATATGCTAAAAATGAGTGTAGTTAAAACACACCACAATAGACGTGATATAGTAGCAGATGTTAATGACAGCTTAAAAATATTTGACTATAATCCTACACAAGACTACAAGAAGCATAATAGCAGGTGGGCATTACACACAAGGAGATTACGCAAGTACGGAATGACAATGAAGAATGCGAGAAAAACATTCTTGACATATGCCAAAGAGTTGAGCATTGATGAAGACACTCGACTGATATTGGTGGGGCGTAAAAACGACCCCATATTTAGTTCATCCTATGACAATAACAGAACTAAAACAATGGTAGATAAGGTTACAAAAGCACATAAAAGCATTCTAACGGCATTTGAAGCACAACGGCTCGTATATCTACTTATGGCTAAACTAATGACGTTTAACAACAATCCTAAATGGTTAGGTGGTGAGGTTAAAGGGAAGCCTGACACAGCTATAGCTAATTCAGGCAAAGAACTAATAAAATTGCATCCTGACTATATGAAATACAAATGGTATTGGAGAAACTGGATTAAAGAGGATTTATACAGCTTAACGAAGACAGAAGAAAAGCAATTACAGCAATTCAAAAAGCAGAAAAGCAAAGCTGTAGCAAGAGTTGTTGAAATGTATCCTAAAGTAGCAACGGCATAGGGGTTTGGTCGTGCTATCTAAACAACTCAAGCCTAACAACTATCCTGTTGACGCTAAAGCCATCACAACGGCAATAATTCCTATACCGCCTAATACCTGTATTCCCAAATACCCTGTTGTT
>ERZ802830.3116-NODE-3116-length-14366-cov-6.2751_pt1 | contig 14366 bp, 12 predicted proteins | sample MGYA00345654_ERZ802830 | MGnify/ENA primary metagenome ERZ802830 (study PRJEB30503, sample SAMEA104212375) | marine metagenome | biome: Westerlies Biome; feature: [SRF] surface water layer (ENVO:00010504) within the epipelagic zone...; material: water... | reverse complement strand
CCTAAGTATGAGACACGCATGACTATAGGATTAGATTAATCTTCATTACACCATCAATGTTTAATATTTCACTCAACACAGTTTCTGATAGTGGCTTATCAATATTCAAAATGGTGTAGCCAATTTCATTCAGCACCTTATGTGAGAGATCATCAATATTGATGTCTGAATTACCCAAGACTGATGTAAATTGACCGATGATATTTGGTACATTTTTATTTGTTATTGTTAATCGGTGAGGAGAGCTTATAGTTAGTTTGACATCTGGAAAATTTACAGAATTCAGAATATTTCCAGTCTTAAGATATGACCTAAGGCTGTTTGCAACCATGACAGCACAATTTATCTCGGCTTCTTTGGTTGAAGCTCCCAGATGAGGCATAACAAGAACATCTTTATGGTTAATCATTTCCTGACTGGGAAAATCAGTAACATATGTTTTAATTTTATTCGATTCAAGATTCATCAAGATTGCATTCGAGTCAACTATCGCCTCTCTTGACAGATTTATAATTATAGACCCATCATTCAATCTTTTGATTTCCTTGTCACCAATAAAATTTTCAGTTTCTTTTTTATGAGGTATGTGAATGGTGATGATATTGGACTCAGTGAGCAATTCTTTTAAATCATTAACATTTTGAACACCGGGTTGAAGATTGATCGCATTATCGACGGTAATGAGCGGATCATAACCGATAACGTTCATACCAAGATCATGGGCTGCATTTGCAACTTTAACACCAACTTGACCTAGACCAATAACGCCAAGAGTTTTTGCCGGTAATTCAAATCCTACATATGCTTTTTTTCCATACTCAATGTCTCCTTTCAGATTGTCTGATTCCTTGACGGATTCGACATACTTGATAGCACTGTGAATGTTTCTTGCTGCAATAAGTATTGATGCGAGAACAAGTTCTTTGACGGCATTCGAATTTGCACCTGGAGCATTGAAAACAGGAATTGCTTGCTCAGTGTATTTATCAATAGGAATATTATTTATGCCAGATCCTGCTCGACCAACTGCTTTTAGATCTCGAGTAATATCCATTTCATGCATGTCATGAGATCTCAATATTATTGCATCAGGATTGGTTACATCGTCTCCGTAGTGAAAATCATCAGAGTTGAAAACTTTTAGACCTTCTTGAGCTATGTTATTCAGTTTTAATATTTTGAACATGTCATTCGTGTAATTTTGCAAATTCGTCCATAAAGGAAATTAATTTCTTAACACCTTCGATTGGCATCGCATTGTACACGCTAGCTCTCATTCCTCCAACGGTTCTGTGACCTTTCAGATTTAATAACCCTAAGTCTTCAGCAGACTTAATAAACTTATCATCAAGATCTTTTCTGCTTAATATGAATGGGATATTCATCCATGATCTGTATGAACGTGATACCGGGTTTGAGTAAAAACTTGATTGATCTATAAAGTTATACAGAAGTGTAGATTTCTCTTGGTTGAGTTTTGCCATTGTTTCAACTCCACCTTGGTCTCTGATCCAATCAAAAATCAGTCCTGACACATACCAAGCAAAAACCGGAGACGTGTTAAGCATTGAGACATCCTCGGCATGTTTTGAATAATCCAGTATTGGAAGCAATCCTTTATTAACACGTGAGAGAAGATTTCTTTTGATAATCAAGATGGTCACACCTGCAATACCAAGGTTTTTTTGTGCACCAGCAAAAATTAAATCATATTTTTTTATATCAATTGGTCTTGAGGCAATAGTTGATGACATATCGCAAATTAGTGGTGATTCTGATTCTATTGGTTCATGTATTTCTAAGCCATGTACCGTTTCATTTGCACAATAAAAGAAATAATCTGCTTCATCATTAACAGTCCAAGTACTTGAATCTGAGATGTCTGTAAAGTTATTTGATGATGAGTCAGACACGACGTTTACATTGGCAATAGAGCTAGCATAAGCGCTGGCTTTCTTTGACCAAGCACCTGTAACAAGATAATCAAGCGAGCCTGTTTCGGTTCCAAAATTCATAGGGATCAATGCAAATTGATGGGTAGCTCCTCCTTGTAGAAATAGGATCGAATACTCATCATTGATACTCAGTAAGCTCCTCAGTGAATCTTCTGACGACTGAGCATAGTTTTTGAACGCTTCACTTCTGTGAGACACCTCTGTAATTGACATTCCTCGGTCAAAGTCATCCAGACCATCGTGTATTTTTTCGAGGACAGTTTTTGGAATTACTGCGGGTCCAGCAGAAAAGTTAAAAATGTCATTAGACATGCTTACTCATCTTCATCATCAACACTGATGACTTTTTCCATACCTAGCAAGTTATCGTCTTCTGAAAGTCTAATTAATCTGACCCCTTGTGTATTCCTCCCAATCACAGATATGTCGTCTGTTCGAGTTCGGATAAGATTGCCTGAGGTGCTTATAAACATTACTTCATCACCTTCGCTTGCTTGATTTGCTCCAATTAAGTTCCCATTTCTTTTTGAGGTTTGAATTGCAATGACACCCTTACCACCTCTTTTTTGAGTCGAGAATTCATCTTTTAATGTTTGTTTTCCATATCCATTTTCAGTAGCGACAAGGATATTTCCTTCATCTAAAACAACAAGTGAAATGATCTTTTGATTTTTTTCTAGTCGCATGCCTCTTACGCCTTGTGATACTCTGCCCATTGGTCTTGCATCTGATTCTTTAAATCGTATAGATTTTCCAGAATTTGAAAAAAGCATGATCTCTTTGGAGCCATCTGTTATTTCAGCATTAACAACCCGATCACCATCTCTCAGTTTAATCGCCTTGATGCCTGTTTTCATTGGTCTTGAATATGCTGATAGTTTTGTTTTCTTAACACTACCGCTTTCGGTTGCCATGAATATAAATTGATCGTCATTAAATTCTTTAACCGGCAATACAGCTTGTATTCGTTCGTCTTTTTCCAGAGGCAATAAGTTAACGATAGGCCTCCCTTTGGCATTACGGCCTCCTTTTGGAAGTCTATAAACTTTAATCCAATAAACTTTTCCATAACTAGAGAAGCACAAAAGAGTGTCATGGGTATTGGCAACGAATAATTTTGAAACAAAATCTTCATCTTTTAAGGAAGCAGCCCTTTTCCCTGTCCCACCCCTATTTTGAGCTTGATAAGTATCGATCGGTTGTGTTTTTGCATATCCCTCTTTTGATAGAGTTACAATCAGGTCCTCTTCTGGAATCAGATCTTCATCTGTTAGATCTGAGTAAAACTCTACAATCTCTGTTCGTCGTTCATCACCATATGTTTCTTGTGTCTCAATCAGCTCGGATCTGATGACAGATGTTAATTCGTCGGGCTTTGATAGGATCAAGGTAAATCGTTTTATGTCCTCTAATAATGCTGAGTATTCATTGAAAATACTCTCTTGCTCAAGTCCTGTTAATCGATTAAGTTTAAGGTCAAGTATGGCTTTGGCTTGTTCGGTAGATAAGCGGTACCCCCTTTTCTCCATGCCAAAATTTTCGATGTTTATTAGATGTTTAGGTACGGTAGAGACGTTTCCTGCCTTTTTAAGCATTTCTTTCACTTTGCCAATTTTCCATAGCTTGGATACCAGTGCTTTCTGAGCATCTGCTGGAGTTTTGGATTTCTTGATAATGGCAATCATTTCATCAATATTAGTTAAGGCTATCGTTTGGCCTTCCAATATATGAGCTCTATTGATGGATCGATTAAGCTCATAAATCGTTCTTTTGGTTACTACATCTCTTCGGTGAGCTAGGAACGCATCTAGCATCCCTTTCAGGTTCATTAATTGTGGTTGGCCATTTGAGAGTGCAACCATATTGATTGAGAATGTATTTTCAAGCAAAGTCTGCTTATATAAATTATTAAGAAGAACATCAGAAACAATTCCTCTTTTAAGCTCAATGACGATTCGTAGCCCATCTTTGTCGGATTCATCTCTAATTTCAGATATGCCTTCTATTTTTTTATCCCTAACGAGCTCTGCAATTTTTTCGATTAATCTTGCTTTGTTTACTTGATATGGAAGCTCAGAAACAATGATTGTTTCACGATCACCATTTTCCTCGATGGATGTTTTTGCTCTCACATGAACTCGCCCTCTCCCAGTCTCATAAGCTTGCTTGATTCCATCAATACCATGAATAGTTGCTGCTGTTGGAAAATCTGGTGCTGGTATTAGCTTAATGAGATCATCAATAGTGGCTTGATCATTGTCTAAGACAAGCAGGCAACCATCGATGACTTCTTTTAGATTGTGTGGCGGAATGTTGGTAGCCATACCGACTGCAATTCCTGCCGATCCATTGATTAATAAATTTGGAAGTCTTGTGGGTAAGACGGCAGGTTCTTGCTCAGATTCATCGTAATTGGGAATGAATTCAACAGTGTCTTTATCTAAGTCTGCAAGAAGTTCCTGAGTTATCTTTTCCATTCTGACTTCTGTGTAACGCATTGCAGCTGCTCGGTCACCATCAATAGAGCCAAAGTTTCCTTGTCCCTCAACAAGCGTATAACGTAGTGAGAAATCTTGAGCCATCCTGACAATTGTTTCATAAACTGCACTATCCCCATGCGGGTGGTACTTACCAATTACATCACCAACAATCCTTGCAGATTTCTTATATGGTTTTGTATGGTCATTACCGAGTACTTTCATTGCATAAAGCACTCGTCTATGTACTGGCTTTAAACCGTCTCTGACATCAGGCAATGCTCTACCAATAATGACGCTCATTGCATAATCCAGATAGGATTTTTTCATTTCATCTTCTAAATTGATCTGAGAAATTTTATCTGTCATGGCACTAAAAATTTGTTATTTACGAATATTATTTTGCTGTTCATCAATACAGAGGTATATGTGTCGATATCAATGTATAATTTTAGCACATCATTAATGGTTTTTATGTTTAAAAACCCTATTAAATAAGGATTTATTGTCAATGGATCAAACAGAGAATATAAACTCAGAAGAGGTAAGAAAGTTTAATGATCTCGCAAAAGAATGGTGGAATCCATACGGCAGCTTTGCGCCTCTTCATAAACTCAACCCTCTTCGATTTGAATACATTCGCACAAACAGCAAATTATTGGGTAATAATGCCATTGATGTTGGCTGTGGGGGTGGAATATTGACCGAATCATTGGCTTCAGTTGCATCTAATGTTCAAGGGATAGATTTAGCTGAAAAAGGATTGGCTGTAGCAAACATACATAAAAACGAGTCAGGCATTGAAAATATTCAATATGCCCAGAGTACCATTGAGGATTTTTCTTTGAAAAATAGTGAAAAATTCGAAGTACTGACTTGCATGGAAATGCTAGAACACGTCCCATCACCATTAGAGACTGTAAAAGCATGTTCGGATGTTGTGGTTGATGGTGGGGATCTGTTCTTTGCTACAATCAACAGAAACATAAAATCATATATTATGGCCATTATTGGAGCTGAGTACATATTGAATCTTTTACCCAAGGGAACGCATGAGTTTGATTGTTTTATTAAACCATCTGAATTGGAGAAATGGGCTCGAACAGCTAATCTTGAGCTCATTGAATTGGTTGGCGTTACATACAATCCAATCACGGGTGAGTTTTCAATCTCAGATGATGTCGATGTCAATTATATGATGCATTTCAAAAAAACATAATATGTCAGAAAAAAGAATTGTCCTGTTTGACCTTGATGGAACATTAATCGATACAGCACCAGATATGCATCAAGCGCTTGGCGTACTGCTTGAAGAAGAACAAATGCCTAACGTGGATTATGAAGATGTGAGATCACAGGTATCAAACGGTGTATTGGGTATTTTTTCCATCGCCTTTACAGGTAACCAAAAGATTGATGATTCAAGATACGAACGTTATCTTGAAATATATGAAACAGTTTTGGGCAAAAACAGCAGACTCTTTGAAAATGTAATCAAGCTATTGGATAAATTGGATAGTAGACAGATTCATTATGGGGTAGTTACGAATAAGTCTAGTCACTTCACCGTTCCATTGTTGAAGCAATTTGATCTTTTAGAACGAATGAAAACATTGGTTTGCGGCGATGAAGTTAAGAATAGAAAACCAGATCCAGAGCCTCTCATTAAGGCTATAGAGAAAATCCCCTGTACCTATGAAAATAAAAATATTTATTATGTCGGAGACGCGATGAAAGATATTTCGGCTGCGAAGGCAGCAGATGTTAGGTCCATTGCTTGTTCTTATGGCTATAGAGATGCCAATGATAGCCCTTCATCATGGGAATCTGATTACATAATAGATGATTTATTAAAGGTGGATGAAATTGTCAAATAATAAACTTGATAACAAAATTATACTGGTTACTGGAGCGAATACAGGCATTGGTAGAGCTGCAGCAATTGCCTATGCAATGCAAGGAGCACGTCTTATATTGCTTGGCAGAAATATGAACTCCCTAGAGGAAGTCTATGATGAGATTGAGAGCCGTAATTGTCATGAGCCAATGATATCAATCATGGATTTTGAAACAGCTGATGAAAATGATTACCAGATGATTTGTGAAAATATGATGGATGAGTTAGGAAAGCTGGATGGTTTGCTCCTTAATGCAGCTATCTTGGGCGATCGATCTCCGATTGCTCACTACGACTCGGAAACATGGGTTCGCACTATTCATGTGAATTTGACAACACAATTTCTTTTAACCAAAGCTTTGCTTCCAGCATTGTACGAATCCAATGATGCATCAGTTATTTTTACATCGAGCGGTGTTGGTAAAATAGGAAAAGCATTCTGGGGAGCTTATTCGGTTTCAAAATTTGGTATTGAGGCTCTGTCGCAAATTCTAAGTTCTGAGCATGAAGGCGAGACTTCAATACGATTCAATTGCATTAATCCTGGAGCCACAAGGACAAGAATGAGGAAACAAGCCTACCCTTATGAAGATGAAAATACGCCCAAAGCTCCTGAAGACCTGATGGAAAAATATATATGGTTAATGTCTGATGATAGTCGTTCGATTAGCGGTCAAAGCATCGACTGTCAGTAAGGGATCAATTCAGCTGATCAGATGGGACAGTTGTTGATTCATCTAGGGATTCTGGTTCCAAGTCTAGGTTAAAATTCTGTGGCTCTTTGATGTCCGGGAGATCAGGCAATTCACTCAGCTTTTCTAAGCCGAAGTAATCAAGAAATTCGTTCGTAGTCGAGAACATAGCAGGTTTACCAGGAACATCTCTGTATCCAACAATTTTAATCCAATTTCGATCGGTCAATGTTCGCATAATACTGCTGCTGACAGATACACCTCTAATAGATTCAATATCGCCCCTTGTGACCGGTTGTTTGTAGACTATGATCGACAAAGTTTCCATTAAAGCTCTTGAATATCTTGGTGTTTTTTCAGCATAGATAATATTCAAAAAATCGTTGATAGATGATTTAGCTTGAATTCTGAAGCCGCTCGCAACTTTAAATATTTCAATTTCTTTAGTCTCATAATCGTCCTTTAATTCATCGATTGATTCTAAAACATCTGCTTTTGTGCATGATGTTTTAGAATTGATAATTTTGTGCAGTTTGTCTGCAGACATTGGTTCTCCGGAGGATAACAACAGGGCCTCAACAATGTTTTTAACTTTAATCATGGGTCTCCTTATCTACTAGTAACTTTACATGAATGATTCCAAAATCTTGTGCTTGAACAACTTCTATCAGCAGTTCTTTCATTAACTCTAGGATCGCAAGGAATGTGACTACAAGCCCAATCCTCTCCTCATCAAGGTCAAATAGGTCTTCAAACTTAACAAAGTCATTGCCAGTAATTTTATCCAATATTTCTGACATTCTTTCTTTAACCGATAAAGGTTCTTTAGTGAAATGCAGCGTCGAAAACATTTCAGCTTTTTTTAGAACTTCTTGGAAGGCAATGACCAGGTCTGGTAATTCTATATCAGGCAGTATGTCGGGTTCTTGATAGTTACCAGTTTCTGCAGCAGAGAGATATATGTCTCTCTCAACTCTATTTAATTGATCTATTTCTTCTGAAACTGATCGATATCTCTCGTATTCCAATAGTCTTCTTACTAGTTCAGCTCTTGGATCGTCCTCTTCTTCAATTTCTTCAAAAATTGGAAGCAGCATCTTAGATTTAATTTCGGCAAGCATGGCTGCCATGAGCAAATATTCTCCAGCCAAACTCAGCTTAAGATCCTTCATTAGATTAATGTAATCGACGTATTGTTTTGTGATTTCAGCAATAGGGATATCAAGTACATCAAGATTCTGTTTTCTTATTAAATACAAGAGAAGATCAAGGGGGCCCTCAAAGGCATCCAAAAAAACCTGTAATGCAACGGGTGGGATATATAGATCCTTGGGAAGTTCAGTCAGTTGTTCGCCTTGCACTATCGCAAAGGGCATTTCAGCTTGAATGGGTTTCTCTATGTTTTTAGCCATCATTGATTAAGTTTACCAATTGGTCTTCACTGATGATGTTAACACCTATATTTGATGCTTTTTTGATTTTTGAACCAGGATTTTCACCAGCCACCAAATAACTGGTATTTTGAGAGACGGACGAAGTGACCTTGCCACCATTATCCTCTATCATCCTCTGAGCATCCGATCGAGTCATAGATGCCAGTGAGCCAGTGAGTACAAAGATTTTATTTTTAAGAATCTGACTATCTCTCTTTGTTTGATACTCAATATTAATACCTGCCTTAATCAGCAGCTCAATGTTTTCTCGATTCTTTTCATTTTCAAGAAACATCAAGATGCTCTCGGCGACAACAGGACCAATGTCTTGAATATTGGTTAGTAGGTCAGTATCTGTATTTATAAGATCATCCAATGTTGAAAAATTGCCTGCAAGTGAATTGGAGGTTGCAAGACCTACATCCTTGATGCCTTGAGCATATATAAATCGAGCAAAAGAAATATTTTTAGAAGCCTCGATTGATGAGATCAGGTTCTCAGAAGATTTTCTCCCCATTCTTTCCAGATTCATTAGAGTATCGGTGTCTAAACTGTATAGATCGGACGTATTAGTGATCGTGTTTGAGTTCAGTAATTGATCGATTATTTTTTCACCCAATCCTTCAATATCAAATGCTTTTCTAGATACAAAATGCTTGATGCCTTCTTTGATTTGATCTGGACAACTATTGCCTCCTGAACACTTAACTGCACTCTCCCCTTCCTTTCGAATAATTTCAGCGCCACATGATGGACATGTTTTAGGGAAAGCAATCTTTTTAACACTTTTATCTCTTTTCTTTTTATTTACAGACACAATTTCTGGAATTACATCACCGGCCCTTCTTACAGAAACAAAATCACCAATTCTTATGTCTTTGCGTTTGATTTCATCCATGTTGTGTAATGTGGCATTGCTAACCATTACGCCACCAACATTGATTGGTTTTAGTTTAGCGACGGGAGTTATTGTGCCGGTCCTTCCAACTTGAAAATCCACATTCATAATTGTTGATTCCACTTCAATGGAAGAAAATTTATGGGCAATTGCCCATCTTGGTGCTTTTGAAACGAAACCAAGCTCCTCCTGAAAGGAAAGGTTATTAACCTTATAGACCACTCCATCGATCTCAAAATTGAGTGAATCTCTTAATCTATTAATTTCTTCGTAGTAAGTAATGCATTCTGAGCTCCCAACTACTAGTTTTGAATGCGGGGTCACTATGATTCCTGAGCCGATAAGATAGTTGATAACATCTTGATGAGAAGAAAATTCTTTTTTATCTGAAAATAATCCATATCCGTGAGCATAAAACTTTAATGGCCTTTGCTTGGCAACATTAGGATCAAGTTGTCTGATGCTGCCTGCTGCTGCATTTCTAGGATTGGCAAATACCTTAAGATTATTCATTGTATTTTGATGATTCATATTCACAAAATCTTTTTTTGTAATAATGATTTCGCCACGCACTTCCATCATTTGTGGAGTTCTCAATGGATCTAATTTTATGGGTATGGATTTAATCGTAAGGACATTATGGGTGACGTCTTCGCCTGTTATTCCATCGCCTCTTGTGGTCGCATACTTAAGGGTTCCCGACTCATAAACCAAGTTAATTGCTACACCATCAAGTTTTGGCTCAGCAACAAACTCTATGTCATCAGTTGTATTCAATTTATCTTTGATGCGTTTTTCAAAGGAAAGCAATTCATCTCGTGAAAAAACATTGTCGAGCGATAGCATTGGCTTTAAATGATCAATTTGAGTAAAACGATCAATGGGTTTAGAGCCTACTCTCTGCGTTGGAGACTCAGCTTGAATGAGTTGAGGATGATCCTTTTCTAGCTTCACGAGCTCTTTTACCAATAGATCAAAATCACGGTCAGAAATCTTAGGATCATCTAGTCCATGGTACTGAGTATTGTGAAAGTTTATTTCATCGATCAGATTCTTAATTTTTGTTTCAATATTGCTCATGATTCAACGTCAGGAATCTTTTGAATGATTGTCTAAGTAAACGCCATTAAAATGCTTAAGCACTGACTCTGAATCTTTATTCATTTGATCTGAAACATGCCTATCGAAAATATGATTCTTAGCAACATAAAAAAATGTAAAACCTTTTATGTTCTGATCGTCTTTGAAGTAACCGGGTTCATTCAGATTGGCTACATAATATACTGACTCAGCATTGATCTTTTTTTCAAAAATTCCCTTATTGTTTAATAGAAGCCCAAAAGATTGAAAAACATTGATGACCTCTTTAAGGGTTACATCATCAGTTGCAAAAGACATTCGGAGACTGGGCGTATTATTCCCATTCTCCTTTAATTCATTGATGACAATATTTTCATTAAAGTTGATTTCACGATTCGGTTTTTCTTTGCCTTTCTTATTGAATAAAAGAATCAGTAAGAGAATAGCGAAGATTAGGGTCAGTACAATCCACGCTGTATCCATCAGGTAGCTTCTGCTTGGTCAGCCAGTTCAACAGCTTCATCAAGATCAACCGATACTAATCTAGATACACCGGGCTCACTCATTGTTACTCCGATCAGTTGCTTCGTCAGTTCCATTGTTGTCTTATTATGCGTAATGACAACAAACTGAACGCTGCTGCTCATTTCTTTAACGATCTCACAGAACCTACTTACGTTAGTATCATCCAATGGCGCATCAACCTCATCCAGGAGGCAAAATGGAGCAGGATTTAATTCAAATATTGAAAATAAAAGAGCGACAGCTGTTAAAGCTTTTTCACCACCAGAGAGGAGATGTATGTTGCTGTTTCTTTTCCCAGGCGGTCTTGCCATTACAAATACACCGCCATTTAACGCATCATCGTCTTCGAGCTCAAGATAAGCTTTTCCGCCATCAAAGAGTCTTGGGAAATGTTTTGATAAACCTGCATTTACTTTTTCAAAGGTTTCACTGAATCGTGATTTTGATTCATCATCAATCTGTTTGATCGCTCCGGTTAGGGTTTCAAGGGCTCTATTGAGATCGTCAAATTGCTCATCGAGTTTCTCCATTCGTTTGCTTTCTTCCTTAAACTCAGCCTCTGCAGCAAGATTAATGGCACCGAGTCGATCTATTTTCTTTAGTATCTTTTCAAGCTCTGCTGATAGAGAGACTAGTGTAATATCTTTACTGGATGAATTTTCCTCGATAGCTTCAAATATAAGTCCCATTGAGGCCAACTGTTCGTTGAGGGATTCTTTTCTAACCTCGTATTCTTTCTGGTTTAATTTAAACTTTTCTAAATCTTCTCTGGCTTGATTTACCGATGCATTGATGTTTGTTCGATCAACTTCATGATTTCTCAATAACGATTGCATTTCTTCTTGTTGTTTTCGCTCATGTTCAAGAGTCTTTTCGCTTTCAAGACTTTTATTAAGCAGTGATTCCAATTCAAGTTTTTGATCGTCATTGATGGATTTCTGAGGATTTTCTTTAGCTGACAACTCCAGTGAGCGAGATTTTAGCTGTGTGATCTGAACTTCTAGGCGGGCTATAGCAGTTTGTAGTCCATGCTGGGATGTTTTTAATGATTCAGTCTTTAGCTCTGATTCTTGTGTTCGCTCTCTGTAGTTCATTAGTTTCTGATTCTGTGTATTTCTTAAATTAGCCAGCCCCTTTTTCTTTTCATCCGATGCTTCTTTTTTTTCGACCAATGTATCGATTATCTTTTTTGTTTCGGAAGTAATATTTATTGATTCAGACAGTTGTTTCTCATTCTCCGATATTTTTATTTCTGTATCTGAGTATTCAGACGACAATCGATTGATTTTATTCTCTAATTCTTGGATCTGATTGTTAATATTATTTGAAACATCGGCACTAAAATTATTTATAGATTCCTCTAAGAGAGACTTTAAACCATAAAACCCATCTTTCAGTTGATGGACACTGATGATGATCTCCTTTTGCCTATTTTGTTCATTAGACTGCTTCTCCAGTAGACTAACTCTTACCGACTCGCTTTCATATGTAGTCCTTAATTCATTAAGCTCGGTCTTTAATTGTTCATTCAAATGTTCTTCTTTAATTAACTCATCGGATGTTTTGCTGAGTTCATTTTCGAGTTTTGAAAATGCCAATCTGTTTTCATCATTCGATTCATTTTGTAAATCTAGTTCGTTATTGATTCTATCGAGTTCTATCTGATCTGCTGAATATTCAGCTTTGATTCGGTCAAGTTCTTTCTTGATTTCTTGGGCATTGATTGATTTCTGAGATTCTAATTCTTTTTCATATTCTATGGATTGTTCAATTCGTGCGATGTTTGCTTGAATCTCAAAATGGTCTTTCTGTTTTGAATTAAATGATTCATTGACTTCATTATTTCTTATACGGAGCTCCTCGATGTCTGCTTCAATCTTCCTCAATCTTGTGAGCCGATCATCGTATGTCTCTCTGAAAGTCTTAGCATCCAAATCATTTTTTGTTAACTGTTTGTCAATGTCAGTGATTTTGCAATAAATAATTTCACCTTCGATGTCCTTTTCTCTGTCTTTGAGTTTTTTATAGGTTTCGGCATCTCTTGCCTGTTTCCTTAGGCGTTTAATTTGTTTCTCAATTTCTTCTTTGAGATCGTTTAGCCGATTAAGGTTTTCTCTTGTATTCTTAATCCTTGATTCGGTTTCCTTTCTCTTTTGTTTATATTTTGAAATGCCAGATGCTTCTTCTAAAAATACTCTCATTTCATCTGGTTTGGCTTCAATCAAGCTCGATATCATCGCTTGTTGAACTATTGCATAACTTCTAGGACCTAGACCTGTTCCAAGAAAAAGGTTGGTGATGTCCTTTCGCCTGCACTTGGTTCCATTGAGGAAGTATTCAGACTGACCATCCCTTGAAAGGACACGCCGAGTTGATATTTCATTGTATTTTGCAAATTCTCCAACAATTTTTTTTTCAGAATTATCAAAGAAAAGTTCAATGGAGGCATTGCTGACAGGTTTACGTGATGAAGATCCATTGAAAATAACATCAGACATGGATTCTCCTCTGAGGTATTTTGCGGATGATTCGCCGAGAACCCATCTTACTGCATCTATCACATTTGATTTACCGCAGCCATTCGGTCCAACAATTCCCACTAGATTTGATGGCAAAGTCAGTGTTGTCGGTTCAACGAACGTTTTGAAGCCTGAGAGTTTGATTTTACTGAGACGCATACAACACTTTTAAATGATTATGGTTCATTTTAAAATATATTGTTTCTTATATACATTAATAAATTGAAAAAAATGAGGCAAAACAATGAATCAGAAATCTAGCAATAACCTTTTGGAAACATTTGATAATCCAAATATGGAAAATGATTTCATAATCAAAATAAAGATTCCAGAGTTCACATGCCTCTGCCCTATGACCGGCCAGCCTGATTTCGCAAAAATGTATCTAGAGTATGTGCCTGAGAAATATTGTGTCGAATTAAAGTCACTAAAATTATATATGGCATCCTATAGAGAAAAAGGTGCTTATCATGAGGCTGTGACTGGAGAAATATATGGTGACTTAATGGAAATTCTTTCGCCTAGATATTTGCATTTTAAATCAAAATTTAATGTTCGAGGTGGTATTTACACTGATGTTGAGTTTATCCATCGGAACCCCGATTGGAAGCCAACAAATAAAATTAAATGATCCGGAATAGATAACTATTCACAAAATCAAAATTCAGAGTATAATTTTTCTTCTTTTATAAAAATTAGACCTATGCCACGTAAAAAAACACAAAAAGAATACGGCTCCCTGCTCGAACAGTTCGGGATGAAACCCTATAAGCAGAAGGCCCGAGAAAAGTATATGTCAAAGCTTCAGCAGAAGCATTTTAGGAAGCTGCTTTTATCATGGAAAGAACAACTAGAAATAGAAGCTGAGGAAACAGTAAAGCATTTAAAAT
>ERZ802830.3115-NODE-3115-length-14367-cov-6.05087_pt1 | contig 14367 bp, 16 predicted proteins | sample MGYA00345654_ERZ802830 | MGnify/ENA primary metagenome ERZ802830 (study PRJEB30503, sample SAMEA104212375) | marine metagenome | biome: Westerlies Biome; feature: [SRF] surface water layer (ENVO:00010504) within the epipelagic zone...; material: water... | reverse complement strand
CAGTTCTTTGGCTCTCCCGCGCGTGCTAGCAGGCCTGCTCGAAAACAATCAAACCGCCAATGGGATCAATATCCCAAAAGCATTGATTCCCTACACCGGCTTTGAAACAATCAAATGATCGATGATAGTCTATAATGTAACCTGCAATGTGGCACCAGAGGTTGAAAAACAATGGGTCAAATGGGTTGATCTACAACTCGATCAAATCTCGAAATCTGAAAGAATAAACAACACCTCCATCCTTAAACTGAACGCCAACAACCTAGGAGAGGGGGTTGTCTATGCCCTTCAATATCACATCTCCGACCAAGATACACTCCAGAATTTTTTAAAAAATGAAGACCAAATCTTAAAAGAGGAAATCAAGCAAGCCTTTGGGGAAGCTGTGCTTCTGTTTAGCAGTCAACTCGAAATCATAAAACAATACTGATGAGGCTCGTATCTCCTAAGAAAAAATTAGGACAACACTTTTTGAATGATTTAAATATTGCTCAGAAAATAGTGGACTTACTTCAAGATCAATATTGTGATAATATTTTAGAAATAGGTCCTGGTACAGGAGTGCTCACCCAATTTTTGATTCCTCACTACAAAAACTTAAAACTCGTTGAAATCGACACCGAGTCTGTTGCCTACCTGAATCAGAAATATCCTGAATTCCATAAAAACATCCTCAGTGAGGATGTTCTCAAAATGGATTTTTCAAAAGTTTATGAAGGCCAAAACTTCTCCATCATTGGAAATTTTCCCTACAATATTTCGAGTCAAATAGTATTTAAAGCCTTGGAGTATCGTCAATATGTCCCATTTTTCTGTGGTATGTTTCAAAAAGAAGTAGCCCAAAGAATCTGCGAAAACCCTGGCACCAAAGCCTACGGCATACTCTCTGTTTTGTGTCAAACCTATTTCCATACCCAATATCATTTTAGTGTCCCCCCTGGAGTGTTTTCGCCTCCTCCAAAAGTAGATTCAGGTGTACTCTCCCTCAAAAGAAAAGATGAGTTAAAGATAGATTTTGACGAAAAGTTACTTTTTAAGGTTGTCAAAACCAGTTTTCAGCAACGCCGAAAAACCTTGAGAAATAGCCTTAAAAGCCTGAACATTCCCAAACTTATTTTAGAAGATAGTATCTTTGACCTGCGGCCCGAAAAATTATCCTCGGCGCAATTCATAGAACTGACCAAAAAAGTGGGAAATGCCAAAATTTGAAATCAACAAAAACGGGATAAAGTTCATCGAGGAGTTGATCGATAATGGTGCAAACAAAAAACTGCAAAATACTCTCAAAGACCTTCACTACGCCGATATTGCTGAGATCATTAACGAACTTTCTGCCGATCAAGCGACCTATCTGGTTAAACTACTAGATAGCGATAAAACAGCCGATGCCCTTACTGAAGTTGACGAAGACATTCGTGAAGGAATTTTGGAAAACCTTTCGGCAAAAGAAATTGCAGAGGAAATCGAAGAACTGGATACTGACGATGCTGCCGACCTAATTGCCGAACTGTCCGAAGAACGTAAAGAACGGGTCATGTCACAAATCTCTGACACCGAGCATCTGGAAGACATACGCGAACTGCTTTCCTATGACGAAAACACTGCAGGAGGCTTGATGGCCAAAGAATTGGTAAAGGTAGAGGAAGAACTCAGCGTACTCAAATGCCTCAATGCTATGCGGGCTCAAGCAGAAGAGGTAACTCGGGTTCACTCCATCTATGTAGTCAATGAAAAAAATATTCTAAAAGGAAGACTTTCCCTCAAAGATCTCATCACCGCCAACTCCAGAGCCATCGTCAAAGACATTTATATTCCCAATGTCGATTACGTTACGGTTGACCAACCTGGAGAAGAAGTCGCCGATATCATGTCCAAATACGACTTGGAAGCCATCCCCGTTGTCAACCACCAAAAACAACTCGTGGGGCGGATCACCATCGACGATATCGTCGATCTAATCAAAGAAGAAGCCGAAAAAGACTACCAATTAGCGGCAGGTATTTCCAATGATGTAGAAGCCGACGACGGTATTTTCGAACTCACCAAAGCCCGGTTGCCCTGGCTCTTTCTCGGACTCTTGGGTGGTTTGGGTAGTGTGTTCATCCTTCAGGACTTTGAGCAAGTGATGGAACTCCCCGAACTCAGAAGATTATTTTTCTACACCCCACTGATCGCAGCCATGGCCGGAAATGTGGGAGTGCAATCCTCCGCCATCATCGTGCAAGGCCTTGCCAACAATGTAGTCAAAGGTTCAATGCTGAACCTGCTTTTTAAAGAAATTGGACTGAGCCTCATCAATGGTTTGGCCCTTGCCATCATCCTTGTTATTTTTGGTTTTATCATCCAACAAGACCTCAGTATCAGCCTCACCATCGCTGGTTCCATGATGGGCGTGATCATCATCGCTGCTCTTATCGGCACTTTTGTCCCCATCATCCTCAACAAAAGAGGAATTGACCCAGCCATCGCTACTGGGCCTTTTATCACTACTGCCAATGACATCTTTGGGATTTTCCTTTTCTTTTATATGGCCAAAATATTTTTGGACTTTTAATTACTGTACATGAAAGTTTTACATCTTGAGGAAAACCACCCTGCCCTGATCGAGGGACTGCAAGCCTTGGGTTTTCAAAACGACCTGGCTTACACTGACTCACTCGATGAAATCATGGCCAAATTGGACCAGTACGACGGTCTCATCATCCGAAGTAAATACCCCATAGATAAAACTTTTTTAACCCAAGCCAAAAAACTCAAATTCATCGGTCGTGTGGGAGCAGGTCTTGAAAATATAGATGTTAAAGCCGTCGAATCCTACAATATTCATCTGATCAACGCCCCCGAGGGAAATCGAAATGCCGTGGGAGAACACACCTTGGGCATGTTGTTGTCTCTGATGAATCGACTCAACGCTGGACATGCCTCCATTCAATCCGGTCTTTGGGATCGGGAAGGACACCGGGGTTGGGAACTCTCCGGCAGAACCCTAGGCATCATTGGTTATGGAAATACTGGAAAAAGCTTCGCCAAAAAAATCTCGGGTTTTGATGTCAATACCCTCTGTTACGATATTTTGGAAAATGTGGGGGATGAATACGCCCGACAAGTGGATTGGAAAACCCTTCAAGCCGAATGTGAAATCATCAGCCTCCACATTCCACAAACCAATCTGACCCGTGGAATGATCGATCAAGAGTTTATCGAAGCAATGGCTCAGCCCTTTTGGCTACTGAATACCGCCCGTGGGTCGGCAGTAGTCACAGAAGATTTGGTCGCTGGACTTCAATCTGGCAAAATCATGGGAGCTGGTCTGGATGTTTTGGAATATGAAACCCGATCTTTTTCCTCCATCTTCAACAAAAAAGAATTACCCCCTGCACTGCAATATCTTATGGACGCAGACAATGTCATTTTGAGTCCTCATGTGGCCGGATGGACCCGTGAAAGTCATGTCAAACTGGCTACTACCATTGTCGATAAAGTCAAAAAACTGTTTCTCTAGACGGGTTTTCCCACAACAAACTGTGCAGTATTTACTGTTCTTTGCTCTAACAGTATTTCCCCAACGCTACTTTTGATGAAATTAATTGCAGGCTTGTCAAAATGACGAATCGTATAGAGCGACACACCATCATCAACCTCGACCTTAAACTTTGTTTTTAGCGCTTCCAATAAAGGTTCCAACTTACTATATTTATTATAGATACATATGGAAAAACTGATGGCCGAGTTTTGGATTATCTCCACTCGCATTTGGTATTGGTGCAATAGTGCAAAAATATCACTGATATTTTCCTCTACGATAAAAGAAAAGTCTTTGGAGGACAATTTCAATAAAGTTTGGTCATTTTTTACAATATAACAAGGAACTAAGGGATCAAGGGTTTTTCCCTTGGAAACTACTGTTCCAGGATCATCGGGATTCTCAAAGGATTTGACATAAAGAGGGATTTCCTTGCGTTGGAGCGGCTGCAAGGTTTTGGGATGAATGACTGAGGCACCATAAAAAGCCAACTCAATGGCTTCACGGTATGAAATTTGATGCAATAAAACCGTATCGGTAAACTTTCTAGGATCACCGTTCAATACCCCTGGAACATCTTTCCATATCGTCACCGACTCGGCATCCAAAGCATAGGCAAAAATGGCGGCACTGTAGTCGGATCCTTCCCGACCCAAGGTCGTCGTCAGTCCATTGGGTGCACTACCGATAAAACCTTGGGAGATCAAAGTGCTTTTTCCTGCAACTGCATCTTGAATGGCCACTTCAGTCTCCGTCAAGTGTAAATTAGCATCTCGGAAATAAGCATCAGTTTTAATGCACTCACGGGCATCCAACCACTGATTTTCCATTCCTTGGTGCTGCATGTAATGACTGATGATGGTGGTAGAAACCAACTCCCCTACACTCACCACTTGATCGTAAACAAAACTGTATTCCTCGGCCTCGGTAGTGTTTAGATAGGTTAAAACCCCATCAAAAAAGGCATCGATGGTTTGGGTGATCTCGGCATTTTCTTTATCGAACAAATCCCCAATGATGTGGTGGTGATTTTCCCTGACCATTTGGAGGTCATGGGGAAACTGTTCTTTGTTTTCAAAAAAGGAATGTACCACCTGTTCTAGGGCGTTGGTGGTTTTGCCCATGGCCGATACCACTATCAAAGTATCCCTAAAACCTGTGTGTTGTAATACACTTACTATATTTTTTACCCCTTCAGCATCTTTGACCGAGGCGCCTCCAAACTTGAATACCTTCATTCTTGTGAATTAATTTTTGAAATATAGTTGTTGATGCTTTTTTTGTCCATCTGTACCGTTTTCCAATCGTCCAAAACAGTAGCACCGCTTTTTTGATAAAAATTAATGGCCGGTAGGTTCCAATCCAAAACGGCCCACTCAACTCTTTCTACTCCTACTTTGTGGGCATGCTCTAAAAAGGCGTTGTACAATTGGGTACCAATGCCCTTACCCTTCATCGGCTCTGTTACGATCAAATCCTCCAGATGAAAAGTAGGGCCTTTCCAAGTCGAATAACGCGGGTAGTAGAGCGCCATTCCGACCACTTGATCGGCCACTTCGGCTACAAAACATTCAAACAAAGGACGGTCTCCAAAACCATCTCTTTCAATTTGATCCTCGGTAACGATAACCGCCTCCGGCTCCTTTTCAAAAATCGCCAACTCACGAATCAAAAATAAAATGGATGCTGCATCGGACTTTACGGCTTTTCGAATATGGGGTTTGATCATAACGGGGCAAAAATAAAGGGATAAATTAGTATTGTACCATTTTGTTATATTATATCACATTTTAGATTTGAAGTGTAGAAAATGGAAAACGAAGCATTCATAACCACTGCATCAATATATCAAAAAACACTTTTGGCTGTTCGGCATGCAACCAATGACCAGCACCCTTTATTTGCATTAATTCTGCTTTGGGAAAGGCTTTTAAAATGGTCTCCCTATCGTTTTGGGGGTTGATGTAGTTGGAATATTCCCCATAAAGGAAAAGGGTAGGATACTGGAAGGTATTTTGGGATGAAATGGCAGCCCCTATGGCTTCTGCGGCGTTTTTTAATACAGCAATATTCACACGCAATCCCAATTGTCCGTCGGAAACCCAATACAAGTTTTTAAGTAAAAACTGACGGGTACCCCCATCGGGGATATAATTTTCTAAATGCTCTTCAGCGGCCTTTCGGGAGCTGATCTCATCAAAGTTGAGGGTACTCAGCCCCGCTAATATTTGTTGGTGATGCGGGGCATAATATTTGGTAGCGATGTCTGCGATAATCAATCGTTGAATGCGATCGGCATAAGCCAAAGCAAAACCCATGGCCGTTTTCCCGCCCATGGAGTGCCCCAAAAGAATCACTTGATCCAATCTGTGATGATCCATATAAATCCGCAAATCCTCCACCATAGTATCATAATCAAAAACTTCACTCCAAAAGCTCCTACCGTGGTTTCTTTGATCCACCAGATGAACGCAATAGCCTTTTTCAGCAAGGTTTTTGGCATGGGTTTTCCAGTTGTCCCCCATTCCCAAAAAGCCGTGCAAAATGATCAAATGATTGTCTCCTGACCCAATGATATTGGAATATAGAATATCCATCAACTCAGCCGTTGTATATACATGGGGATAACATTTTCGAATCCCAAATAGAGGGACTCGCACACTAAAGCATGACCGATGGAAACCTCCAAAAGTTGGGGGATGTTTTGCGCAAAAAAGGCGATATTTTCCAAATTCAAGTCGTGTCCGGCGTTGATGCCGATGCCCAAGTCGTTGGCCACTATCGCCGCACGGGTATAGGGAGCCACAGCTTCTTCGGGATTTTTCTTAAATTTTTGGGCATAAGCTTCGGTATATAATTCGATACGGTCGGTTCCCGTTTTTTCTGCTCCTTTGACCATTTGCTCCACTGGATCAACAAAGATGGAGGTGCGGATGCCGTGGTTTTTAAACTCACTGATGACCTCAATGAGAAAGTCTTTGTGTTTGATGGTATCCCAGCCTGCATTGGAGGTAATGGCGTCTTCGCCATCGGGAACCAATGTCACTTGATCGGGCTGGATCTGGGTGACCAAGTCGATGAATTTGGGTATGGGGTTGCCTTCGATATTGAATTCTGTGGTCAAGACTTTAGGCAAAGCCAAAGCATCATCGTATCGGATATGACGTTGATCTGGTCTGGGATGAACGGTGATCCCCTGAGCCCCAAAACTTTGAAGGTCGGCTGCAACATGAAGCAAATCGGGAACATTTCCACCTCGGGAATTCCTGAGTGTTGCAATTTTGTTGATATTAACACTTAACTGAGTCATGATTTCCATTTAGACTGCAAAATTAATAACTATTGGTGGCATCGGCTAAATTTCCACTATTAAAAGGTTCACCCGATAAAGTTTTGTAATTTTACACCCTAAGCTTTTTGCGATGAATATTGCTGTCTTTTGTGCTTTTGATACCCCTGCAACCATTGAGTTTGCCAAGGCTACCATTGGGTATTTGGAAGAAAAAGGCCACCGACTGACACTGGACAGCCGGCTGACGGAACACCTGCCAGCGGAAGCCCAAAAATACAGTGCTTTCGATGCCAATGCTACCCTAGAACCAGATCATGATTTCTTGTTTACCATCGGCGGTGACGGGACATTATTGCGTTCTATTCCTTTTGTAAAAGACACAGAAACGCCAATACTGGGAATCAATACGGGTCGGTTGGGCTTTTTGACCAGTCTCCAAAAAGAATCCCTCAATGAAGCTTTGGACAAATTTTTTGATGAAAAATTCAAATTGGTCAAACGGGCATTGTTGGCCGTGGAACTTTCTGCTCCATCGACTGAAATCGACCAATTTGGCTATGCGCTAAATGAGATCAGCATCAACCGAAAAAATACGACGGCCATGTTGAGCATCGCTACCCAAATCGACAAGGAATTTCTGACTACCTATTGGGCCGATGGGCTCATCATTGCCACTCCTACGGGATCAACGGGCTATTCTTTGAGTAGTGGAGGTCCTATTTTGACTCCAGAGACTGAAGGCATAGTTCTCAATCCTATTGCCCCTCATAACTTGAACATCAGACCCCTAGTGGTGCCAGACAAAGCCGAAATAGAAATCAGTGTAGATGGGCGAGGAGAAGATCATTTGTTGTCTTTGGATTCTCGAATTTTTACCATCGAAAACGACACACAGATTCACATTAGAAAAGCTCCTTTTTCTGTCTTCACTGTAGAACTGGAAGGAGACAATTATTTCAAAACACTTCGCGACAAGCTTTTTTGGGGTTATGATGCCCGAAATAGGCAATAATTCGAGCATTTGTAAGTTTAAGAGTATGGGTATGATGGTTAATTTATGCCCCTAATTTTTTACCCTAAACTTAAATGAAACGGTTTTGGCTTTTTTTTGTACTTCTCTGCCTTCACCTCCATTCTAGAGCACAATTTCACGAAGTTGGTGCTTTTTTGGGAGGTGGAAACTATATAGGAGACATTGGAGCTAATTATTTCGTTTTTCCCGAAAATCCAACCTTTGGGTTGGTGTATAAATGGAATCGAACAACCCGCTACTCCTTTCGGGCCAATGCCATGATCATGAATATTAAAAAAAGTGATTACTCACCTGCAGATTTTGCCCGATTCAATCGAAGGTATCGATTTGAAAATCAGATCATGGAGTTTTCGGCGGGAATGGAATTCAATTTTTACGATTTTAACCTGCATGGTAGCGAAAAAAAAATAGCACCTTACTTGTTTCTTGGGGCTGGTTTAATAAGGTATGACCTTTTTTACCACGAACCCAATACCTTGGAGACCATAGAATACGGCAAAGGAGGGGAAATTACTTTACCAGCCATCATTGGGGCAAAGGTTAACGTTTCTCCTTTTGTGGTAATGGGTTTGGAAGTGGGGGTGAGATATACTTTAACAGACAACCTGGATGGAAGTGCTCCTGAAACAGAAGAAAGTATTACCAATAATTTGAAATTCGGAAATATAAACAATAATGACTGGTATGTTTTTACTGGTTTAACAATTTCATTTACCTTTGGCGATCTGCCGTGTTATTGTAAAGAATGATCATGAGCGACATTAAAAATGATATTCCAAAACATCTCGCCATAATTATGGACGGGAACGGTCGTTGGGCCGAGAAGAAGGGAAAAAATAGAATTCACGGACACTCTCATGGCGTTAGAGCCGTTCAGGAGGTTGTGGAAGAAGCCGTTCAACTCAAGATAGAATATCTTACCCTTTATGCTTTTTCGACCGAAAATTGGAGTAGACCAGAGGAAGAAATTGGCATTTTAATGAAATTATTGGTCAATACCCTCAGAAGTGAATTTGAAAAACTCCTCGAAAACCGAATCAAATTGAATGTGATAGGAAACATCGGTCAACTTCCAGAGATCGTTAGAAACGAATTGGAATATGTGATGGATCAAACTCAAAATAATACTGAAATGACTTTGACCTTGGCTCTTAGTTATGGTGGTAGAGAAGAACTTGCCAATGTGTTGAAGCAACTGGCATACAAAGTTAAAGATAATATAATTTCTCCCGAAAAAATTGACCAATCCATTATAAATGAGCATCTTTACACGCAAAATTTGCCAGATGTGGATTTACTGATTCGAACCAGTGGAGAAAAGAGAATTAGCAATTTTTTATTATGGCAAATTGCTTACGCAGAATTGTATTTTTCTAAAGTACTATGGCCCGATTTTACAAAAAAACATTTACACAAAGCATTAACCAGTTACCAAAAAAGAGAGCGCAGATTTGGAAAAACAAGTAAGCAACTTTTTGGGTAAAACATTTAACCCATTCTATACCGTTTTTTGCTCATTTTTCTTATTGGGTGTTTTTTCCATCCAAGCACAGAATCTAGAGGAGTATGTCAAGGGAAAATTGTACACCATTGATACCATCATGGTAAGTGGCATCAAAACATTTAGCGATCAAACGGTAATTTCCTACAGCCAATTGAGAAAGGGACAAAAAATCAACATCCCAGGAGATAAGATCAGTTCGGTGATTAACAAATTATGGAACTTACAGCTTTTTAGTGACATCAATTTCTACATCAACCATATCGACGGAGACCGTGTTGCATTGGATATCGAGATTGAGGAATTGCCTTCATTGAGTGAAGTGAAAATCAATGGATTAAAAAAGTCTAAAATTGAACCACTGATTACAGAGACTGAGCTTAAGGCCGGAAAAAAACTTTCAGAAAGCTTCTTGTCCAATACCAAGAATTACATCATTAATAAATTTCAAAAAGAAGGTTTCCTCAATACCAAAGTTGCCTTTAATACTATTCCCGACACCATCAATTCCAATAACTTTAAAATGGTGGTCAATGTAGATTTGGGTGAGCGGGTAAAAATCAAAGCCATCAACTTTGAAGGAAACGAAGTGTTCAAGGATAAAAAACTGAGGTCAAAACTCAAAAAAACCAAACAAAAGTTTCCCTTGAGGTTTTGGAAAAAATCCAAATTTATAGAAGAAGATTTTGAAGAAGGAAAGCAAAACCTATTGGACTTTTACAAAGAAAAAGGATATAGGGATGCTAGAATTATTCAGGACACCTTAGTTACCAATGATGACAATTCCATCACGATCAATTTCAATATGGAAGAGGGTAACCAATATTACTTTGGAGACATCTCCTATTTGGGAAATTCGGTTTATACTGATTATCAACTCAGTCAGTTGTTGGGAATCAAAAAAGGAGACACCTACGATGGCGTATTATTGAAGAAGAGAATTGCGGATGAAAAGCCTGACGCCAACGACCTTACCAATTTGTACCAAAACAATGGTTATCTGTTTTCAAACATCAATGCGGTCGAGGTAAGTGCTGAAAATGACACCATCAATTTTGAAATAAGGGTATCTGAAGGTAAACTGGCAAGCTTCAATAAAATTTCTGTGATCGGGAACACAAAGACCAACGATCATGTGATTTACAGAGAGTTGAGGACTAAACCTGGAGAGTTGTACAGCAAGGACATGGTGGTCAGAACGGTAAGAGAACTTGGGCAACTAGGATTTTTTGATGCAGAAAATATCGATCCCCAATTTAAAAATGTAAATCCCAATGCTGGTACAGTAGATATTGAATACGGATTGGTTGAAGCTGGAGCAAGCCAAATTGAACTTCAGGGAGGATATGGTGGCGGAGGATTCATCGGTACCCTTGGACTGTCGTTTAACAACTTTTCCCTTAAAAATATCTTTAACTTTGATACCTATAAACCCCTACCCATGGGGGATGGTCAAAGCCTGAGTTTAAGGCTTCAAGCCAGTCAGTTTTACAGCACCTATAGTTTTAGTTTTGCAGAACCTTGGATGGGAGGTCGAGAACCAGTTCAATTTTCTACCTCATTATCCCATACTGTTCAATACCGCTACGATTATCTTACTGGAAGAGCCGATGAAAGCCAATTTTTTCAAATCAGTGGGTTGACCCTAGGTTTGGCCAAAAGACTAAAAGTACCTGATGACTTCTTTACTCTTTCCCAAGCCATTGCCTTTCAGTATTACAATCTCAACAATTATTACACGGGCTTGTTCACTTTTGGGGATGGAAGTGCCAACAACCTTACCTATACGATAGCTTTGTCGCGAAACAATACATTCACCAATCCTATTTTCCCTATTGGAGGTTCAAAATTTACCGTCAGTGGAAAATTTACCCCTCCCTACTCCCTGATCAACGGAATTGATTTTAGCAATTTGGAGAATCAGAGAGAATTTCAATTGCCTAACGGTGACCCCGATGTCGCCAAAATCGATCAAGAAAAGTTTAGATGGTTGGAATACTACAAACTAAAATTTACAGGAGAATGGTATACCAGCATCATTGGAAAGCTTGTTTTTAAAGCCCAAACCGATTTTGGTTTTATAGGAACCTATAATCAAGAACGTGGAAATATCCCATTCGAAAGATTTTATTTAGGTGGAGACGGAATGCAAAATTATGCCCTTGATGGTCGAGAAACCATTTCACTTAGGGGTTATAAAAACCAATCGCTTTCCAGTAGGGACGGTTCTCTATTGTATAACAAATTTACATTCGAACTGCGTTATCCCATCACCCTTAAACCGAGTGCTTCGATTTTTGCACTCTCATTTTTGGAGTCGTGAAATGGATATGACAGTTTTAGAGACTTCAATCCTTTTAACTCCAAGCGATCTGCAGGAATGGGCGTTAGGATCTTCATGCCAGCGTTTGGATTACTAGGTATCGATTTTGGTTATGGATTTGACAGTCCACTGATCAACAACGACAGTCCCAACGGGTGGGAGACCCATTTCATCATCGGGCAACAGTTTTAATCACTAAATCCCTTAAGTGTTAAAATAATCTACCAATTTGAGCGTTTATATTTAAAAGTTTAGTTCCTCATATTCATGAAAACAAAATTGTTTCTTTCTATAGTATTGTGCTCAGTTTCCCTCTCCATTCAAGCCCAAAGAGGAGCGCGAATTGCCTACATTGATATGGATGTCATCTTGAGTAAAAACAAGGAGTTTAGGACTGCCAATCAGTTGCTCGACGAAAAAATCGCCCAATGGAAAAAGGAAATTGAATTAAAAAAAATCCAACTTAAACAAATAGAAGATCAATTTGCTGTTGAGAAAATATTGTTGACTCCCGAGCTCATCGCTGACCGGGAAATGGAAATCAAAGATTTTGCCTCCGAAGTCGTTTCCCTTCAAGAAAAAAGATTTGGACCCAAAGGGGATATGATGATCCAAAAGAATCAACTCTTAAAACCCGTCCAAGATCAGGTATTGAGTATTGTTCAAGATATTGCTAAGGAGAGAAAGTATGACTTTGTCTTCGATCGATCTTCTGATATAATTATGTTGTATTCGGCAAAAAATTACGATATTAGCGACCTAGTTTTGAGAAGAATTCAGTCACAAGAGAGAATAAAAGAAAGAAAAGAAAAAATAAATTCTGCTAACAAAGTCCTAGACGGATTGAATAATTAAAATAATAAATTTTAAAATAATGAAAAAAATTAAAATCCTATTTTTACCCCTAATGTTTTTATTTGCTCCTTTGAGTATGGTGAATGCCCAAGCCAAAGTAGCGCACATTGAAGTTCAAAAATTAATCAGCGAGATGCCTGAGGTAATTGCCGCTCAAAAAGAATTAAAAAAACTGGAAGAGTCTTATACTGCTGAGATGGAAACTACTTACAAGGAATTCCAAACTAAAGCTCAAACCTATGCTGCCGATGCGGCCAATCAGACCGAAATCACCAATCAATCTCGTCAAAAAGAGTTGGAAGGCATGCAAAAAAATATCCAAGAGTATCAGCAAACAGTTTCCCAAGATTTACAAAAAAAGTCTGTTGATATGATGAAGCCTCTTATTGACAAGGCCAAAGCTGCTATTGATAAAGTTGCTACTGATTTGGGATACAATTACGTATTGGATTCCTCTGCTGGAGGTAGCGTCATCATTGCCAAAGGAAAAGACATTATGGCCGATTTTAAAAAAGAATTAGGATTTTATTCTATATCCATCAAAACTATAAACTCCCATTCGTGGGAGTTTTTTTTTGCCTTATTTGAACCAAGAGGCGTATTGAATGTAATTGGCCGCAATACGTTCGATTTCTCCTTTTTGCAATTCAGGGCTAATTTCTTTGATTTTTTTGGCAGGAATACCAGCATAAACACTGCCCTCAGGAACAATAGTGTTTTTAGGTAAAACACTGCCTGCGGCAATAATGCTATTGGAGCCTACCACACTATCATCCATAATAATGCTTCCCATTCCAATCAAAACCCTATCCTTAATGGTACAACCGTGAACAATGGCATTGTGACCTATGGACACATCATCGCCTATGATGGTAGCTGACCGCTCATAAGTTCCATGGATCACGGCCCCGTCTTGAATATTAATCCTATTCCCCATTAGTATACTATTTACGTCTCCTCTTACAACGGCCTGGTACCATACAGAACAATCGTCTCCCATAATGATCTCACCGATAAGGGTTGCATTTTCAGCAAAAAAACAGTTTTTACCGTATTGAGGTGTAAATCCTCGAACTGACTTAATCAACATAATTGTGCTTTGATGTCTAAATTATAAAATTGATCTCTAAGATCCTTGGATTTGTTTTTGCTAAATTTGTAAAAAAAAAGATGAAAAAGATCAGCATCGTAGCCACTTGTAAAAAGGGAGCCACTGTCGCAAAATTTAGCATTACTCCTCCCCTAGATATTTCAGTATCTAAGACCTTTATTAATATCGATCAAGCTGCTGATGCTCCTCTTGTTAAACAGTTGTTTTTCTTACCTTTTGTAAAAAAGGTAGCGCTGGAAAACAGTACATTGATCGTGGAACGTTTTGAAATTTTAGAATGGGAAGAAGTGATCCAAGAAGTTGCAGAACAAATCGAAGACTACCTCAATGAAGGTGGGGCGATTCTCAATGAAGTGAAAAAAGTTGAAAAAATACCCGTTACGGTTTATGCGGAAAGCACCCCCAACCCTGCAACTATGAAGTTTGTGGTCAATAAAAAAATAACCGACAAGACACTCTCTTTCGAAAATACCGATAGTGCACAAGGAGCCCCTTTGGTCAAGGAACTTTTTAATTTTCCTTTTGTCAAAGAAGTTTTTATGGATGAAAATTATATTTCCGTTTCCAAAAACGACACTGCTCAATGGGAGGAAGTTGTTATGGAAATCAGAGGATTCATCAAATCCTATTTGGAGGAAGAGAAAACCATATTGGACCCCTCTTTTGTTTCATACGGTCAAGATTCAAACACTACAAATCCTAATCAAGAGCTAAATGATACTGAGCAAG